>OGEK01000376.1_pt1 | contig 50196 bp, 38 predicted proteins | sample 1570641 | NCBI WGS metagenome assembly OGEK01 (sample SAMEA2582136, study PRJEB24529) | metagenome | biome: Human gut stool | place: China | collected 2011
GTGCTATGTGCCAGTGGCACATGTTTAGCACGGACCGAAGCGGAGCGTAGAAGTGAGAGTGCGTAGCACGAAACAATCCGCAGGCATCCAGTCAAGATAAAGAAATAAGAACGAGGTCTATCATGTTAACACAGAAAGTAAGCACCATCGATGAGCTCCTGCAGTTCGTCAGTACATTACGCCAAAAGCACGGCGTCCGCCTCTGGTTCCGCGGGGAAGAGAATGCGGATCTGACTCTGATCCCTTCCATCCAACGAAGCCAGAAAAGACTGGACTCCGAACGCTATATTGCCAATGATTTCTATATCCGGGCGAGACAGATCCTGGACAATCCTCCCGACAAACACAATTACGCCGGCTGGGTCTCCCTGATGCAGCACTACGGTCTGCCCACGAGAATGTTAGACTGGACCCAGTCTCCCCTGATCGCCGTATTTTTCGCCACGGAGACTTACCGGGAGACTCCGGACACCGATGCCTGTGTCTGGGTACTGACACCGGGGCTGTTGAACGAGAAGGAAGGATTCGGCAACTGCATCTATCCCATTGATGCGGACACCACACAGGAAATGCTGCTGCCCGCCTTCAAACACAACCACCACAATCCGGAATTGAAAAACAAGATCCTGGCTTGCAGCTCCACAGAGAATAACCTCCGCATGTACTCCCAGTACTCCAACTTCACCGTACATAACTCTCTGGAACGTCTGGAAGATATCTGCGATGAAAATATGCTGTATAAGATCATTATCCCCTCCGGGCGGAAACAATACTTTATTGAAAGCCTGCGGGTATTCGGCATCTCTGAGAGCTTCGTATACCCCGATCTGGATCATATATCCAGTGATTTGAAGGACTCATATGGGATTTAGGGTCATTTGCTACAAATCGCTGTAGGATTTTGAAAGATTCCTATGGAATTTAATAATCATGCTACCTACGGATTGTTCCGCACTACGTGCTCTCACAATCCTGCCCAATATTCGCATATCATGGGATTGACATCCCACTTTTATGCTCATATCGGGTCGGGTCCCAAGTTTTTTCGCGCACCTATGAGCAAGCTCATGCGGCTTAAACCTTTTGACCCTTGTATCATATATATAGAAAGGAAATATACACATGAAAATCGTATTACAGCATCTGACCAAGAAATTCCCCGCACGCGGTCCTGTCCGCGGCAGGAAGAACCGTGAGGATGTCATTGCCGTGAATGACTTCGACTTCGAGATCCCCGACGGCAAGCTGATCGGACTTTTAGGTCCCTCTGGCTGTGGCAAAAGTACGGCACTGAATCTGATCTGCGGTCTGCTGAAGCCCACCGAGGGCAAGATCTTTTTCGGAGAAGATGATGTCACCGGACTTCCTCCCGAGAACCGCGGTGTCGGCATGGTCTTCCAGAACTATGCCCTCTACCCCCATCTCACCGTGGAGAAAAATATCCAGTTCCCCTTAGAGAACCTGAAGGGTGCCGACAAACTTTCCAAAGAGGAAATGAGCAAGCGAGTGCTGGAAGCGGCAAAACTGGTGCAGATCGACCACCTGTTGGAGCGCAAACCCAACGAACTCTCCGGCGGTCAGCAACAGCGTGTGGCCATTGCCAGAGCCTTAGTCAAGCTGCCTCGCGTTCTTCTTTTGGACGAGCCCCTCTCCAATCTGGATGCCAGACTCCGTCTCCAGACCAGAGAAGAGATCCGCCGGATCCAGCAGGAGACGCAGATCACCACCATCTTCGTTACCCACGATCAGGACGAAGCCATGAGCATCTCCGATATGATCGTCGTGATGAAGGACGGTATCGTACAGCAGATCGGCAAACCCCAGAACGTATACGATGATCCCGTGAACCTGTTCGTTGCAAAGTTCCTCGGCACACCTCCCATCAATGTATTTTCCGGTGAGGTAAAAAATGAGCAATTATACATTGGCTCCGAGGCTGTCCTGTCCACTCCCGGAGTATCGGACCAGCCCGTGCATGTCGGCATCCGCCCGGAAGGCTTCATCTTAAAAGAGGACGGACCGCTCTCCTGCGATCTGGTGCGTCTGGAGGTCATGGGCCGGGATGTGAGCATTGTTTCCACCCATGAAAAGTCCCAGAACGCTACCATCCGTTCCATTATTGATGCCGACGAAGGGAAATCTCTTCCCACCGGAAAAGTGCATTTCGCCTTAAAACCCACAAAAGTATTCCTCTTTTGCACCGACACCGAAGAACGCATCCGTTTCTAATATTTTATCCGATTTTGCAGTCCGGCGGTATTCATGGGCTGCAGAAAGAATTGAGGTTTCTTATGGAAAAACAAAATCTGAAAGCCTGGCTCTATCTATTGCCGGCATTCCTGTTTCTGGGTGCTTTTATGATCTATCCTCTGATCGACGTATTCGTGTACTCCTTTGAAGAGGGTTACAATTCCGCATCCCAGACCTTTTACGGCGTAGGCATATACAATTACTCCTATGTGCTCCACGATCCGTACTTTTTACAGGCATTGAAAAATACCTTTATTCTGGTCATCATCACCGTTCCGGTCTCCACCGGACTGGCGCTTTTGATCTCCGCTGCTTTAAGCTCCATCAAACCGCTGCGGGATCTGTTCCAGACCATATTTTTCCTGCCCTATGTGACCAATACTCTGGCGGTCGGTCTGGTCTTCATGATTCTTTTCAAAAAAACTCCTTACTCCGACGGTCTGATCAATCTGCTGATCCAGTTTTTCGGCGGCAGCTCCGTGGATTTCATCGACGGACCCTACTGGGCGAAAATGTTCGTGCTGTGCTTTTACACCATCTGGATCGTTATGCCCTTTAAGATCCTGATCCTGACCAGTGCTCTCGCCAGTGTGAACCCCATGTATTACAATGCGGCAAGAGTGGACGGCACTTCCCGGTTCCGGATGTTCACGAAGATCACACTGCCCATGATCTCCCCCATGGTATTCTACCTGATCATCACCGGCTTTATCGGCGCATTCAAAGCCTACAGTGATGCCGTGGCGCTGTTCGGTACGAACTTAAATGCCGCAGAGATGAATACCATTGTCGGCTACGTCTACGATATGCTCTACGGTGACAGCGGCGGCTATCCTTCCTATGCTTCCGCAGCGGCGATCCTGCTGTTTGCCATCGTCCTGACCATCACCTGCATCAATCTGCTGGTCAGCAAAAAGCATGTCCACTATGTATAGGAAAGGAGGTCTTTGTGATGTCTGATGTTACATCTGATTATGAAAAAATCGAGAAACGCACCCGGATCCGCGGCAATATCCGCAATGGGATCGTCTACTTTTTTCTGTGTCTGTGGGCACTGATCGTACTGTTCCCTTTTTACTGGATGGTTCTGACTTCCGTAAAAAGCTACGGCTCCTATAATGCAGAATATATTCCGAAGTTTTTCACCCTGTCTCCCACTTTGCAGAACTACGTGGACGCTTTTACCACTGTTTCTCTGGGAAGATACCTGTGGAACACTTTGTTTTTCACCGTGGTCACCACTGCCATCATGCTGGTGGTCATCACCCTGGCAGCCTTCGCTTTTGCAAGGTTGAACTTTGCCGGAAAAGATCTGATCTTTACGTTATTTTTATCTCTGATGATGATTCCCAATGAACTGGTGGTCATTACGAATTTCACCACCATCACGAATCTGGATCTGCGCAATACCTTCACCGGTCTGATCCTGCCTTCCGTGACCAGCGTATTTTATATCTATCTGCTGCGGGAGAATTTCGCACAGATTCCGGACGAGCTGTATTATGCCGCCAAGGTAGACGGTACTTCCGATCTGCGATATCTGCGCAAGGTCATGGTGCCCATCTGCAAACCCACGCTGATCACCATCGTGATTCTGAAGGTTATTGAATGCTGGAACTCCTATGTGTGGCCCAGACTGATCACCGATGATCCGGATTACTATCTGGTATCCAACGGCATCCAGGAGATCCGTGAGAATGGTTTCGGCAGAGAGAACATCCCCGCCATGATGGCTGCGGTGGTCGTGATTTCCGTTCCTCTGGTGGTGTTGTTCCTCGTATTCCGTAAAAAAGTCATGGCAGGCGTTGCCAGAGGAGGTACCAAAGGATGAGTCGATTCAGCAAAAAACTGGCATTATTATGTGCCGTGGGCACTCTGTCTCTGTCCCTGACCGGCTGCCATGGTTCGAAAGGCCTGCCGGAATTCACTGTTCCTGAGGAATTCGATACTTCCAGGAACTATGAGATCACCTTCTGGGCGAAAAATGATACCAACAAAACCCAGACGGAAATCTACAAGAAAGCCATTGCGGATTTTGAAGCCCTGTATCCCAATATCACGGTGAACCTGAATCTATACACGGATTACGGCAAAATTTACAACGATGTCATTACCAATATTTCCACCAATACGACACCCAATGTCTGCATCACCTACCCGGATCACATTGCCACCTACCTCACCGGGCAGAATACCGTAGTTCCTCTGGATGACCTGTTTGCCGATGAAAAATACGGTCTGGGCGGCACAGATCTTGCCTATGACGGTCCTGCCAGAGAAGAAGTCATTCCTCAGTTTTTAAATGAATGCTCCATCGACGGTCATTACTATGCCGTTCCTTACATGCGTTCCACCGAGGCCTGCTACGTGAATAAGACCTACGTGGAAAATCTTGGATATACTCTGCCGGATGTACTGACCTGGGACTTCATCTGGGAAGTCTCCGAGGCTGCCACCGCCCAAAATGCGGACGGCACCTATGTAGCCAACGGACAGAATGTACTGATCCCATTTATCTACAAGTCCACCGATAACATGATGATCCAGATGTTAAAGCAAAAGAATGCGGGATATTCCACGGCTGACGGCAGCATTGAACTTTTCAACGATACTACCACGGATCTCCTGTATGGTATTGCCGGACATGTAAAAAGCGGTGCCTTTTCCACCTTCAAGATCTCCGGTTATCCTGCGAACTTCCTGAATGCCGGGCAATGTATTTTCGCCATTGATTCCACCGCCGGAGCCACCTGGATGGGTACGGACGCTCCGCTGTCGGATATCAGCGAGGATTCTCTGGTGCAGTTTGAGACCGCCGTGCGGATGATTCCCCAGTTTGACCCGGAACATCCCGAAATGATCTCCCAGGGTCCTTCCGTCTGCGTCTTCAATAAATCAGACTCCCAGGAAGTACTGGCATCCTGGCTGTTTGCCCAGTATCTGCTCACCAACGATGTGCAGATTGCTTATTCCGAGACAGAAGGCTATGTACCTGTAACCTCTAAGGCACAGAACTCCGCAGAGTATCAGGATTATCTGTCCGAATGCGGTGCGGATAACAGTACGCATTATGCGGTGAAAATTGAGGCTTCCAAACTGTTGCTTGACAACGTAGACAACACCTTCGTTACACCGGTATTTAACGGTTCCGCATCCTTACGTGATGCCTCCGGACAGTTGATTGAAAACGTGGTGAAGTCCACCCGCAGAAAAGAGACTGTGGATGATACCTACATACAAAAACTTTACAGCGATGTAGAAAGCCTGTACCGTCTCGGTCAGGGAAGTGATGCCTCCTTCGGCAAAAAGGAACTGGGTGCCATGCCCCGGGCTTCCGTGATCCTGTTAAGCACACTTGCAGTCACCTGGGTTCTGATCCTCCTGTATGTAGGGCGGGAATATTTAAAAAACAGAAAGAAGTAATTTTTCAGCCCCATTCGTAAGATAATATCTGGTGGTATTATCCTGCGCATGGGGCTCTTTTTGCAAAAAATCTTGATTTATCTTGCATTTCAGGTATAATGGAACTGTTCGGTGTCTGAATGCGCCGGATAAAATTGAGGAGATGTCTGTGTATCTGCACAGACCCATATGCGCCACAAGCGCAGGAATGGAGGATTATTATGAAAAAGAAGACACTTGCATTAACCATGGCTATGGCTCTGGTTCTGTCTCTCGCTGCATGTGGAAACAGCAATGCAGACGTTGCTGCTGAATCTACCGCTGCTGCCACCACCGAGGCTGCTACTACCGAAGCTGCTACTACCGAAGCCGCTGCTACGGAAGCTTCTACCGAGGCTGCTGAAGCTGTTGCTGATGAGAAGTCCAAGGGTGTTATGACCTACGAAGAGTACATGGCTGCTGATCTCGATTCCGAAGTTGTGATCGAGGCTTATGTTCAGGCGAAACAGTCCTGGTGGGAAGATAAGGCTACCCTGTACACCCAGGATCAGGATGGTGCTTACTTCATCTACAATTCCGTATGTTCCGAAGAGGATTATGCTAAGCTGGTACCCGGTACCAAGATTAAGGTAACCGGTTATAAGACCGAGTGGTCCGGTGAAGTAGAGATTGCTGAAGGTGCTACCTTCGAGATCGAAGAGGGCAGCTACATTGCTCCCGTTACCGATGTGACCGATCTGTTAGGTACCGATGATCTGATCAACTACCAGAACCAGTTCGTAGCTTTCAAGGGCATGACCGTAGAAGCTGCTGGTCAGGATGCTGACGGCAATGACGTTGCTTTCCTGTACAACTGGGACGGTTCCGGCGAAGACGGTAACGACCTGTACTTCAACGTATCTCTGAATGGTCAGACCTATACCTTCACCGTTGAGTCTTATCTGTGCGACAACACCACCGATGTTTACAACGCAGTAAAGAACTTAAAGATCGGTGACACCATCGATATGGAAGGTTTCCTGTACTGGTACGAAGGTGTGAACCCTCACATCACTTCCGTGACTGTGAAGTAATTTCATCAGATATTAAGCTATATTGGCAATAAAAAGAACTGGCTTCCCAGGAAGACAGTTCTTTTTTATTGTCCACTTATATGCTTTACTTATCTGTTGCCAGGTACACCTGCGCATACCTATCTTCTCTCTGCCTGTCGGAATTCTTCTGCCTCCATCAGCGTCTCAGCGATCTCCTTCTCTGGCTCTACTATCTATGCGAAGCGATCAACCTTTATTTTCTGCTCTCCAGCCATTGTTTCGCGATTTGGAATCCCTCCATGGGAACGCAGAATCGCTGATCTCTAGGCGGCTGCAATGCGGCATCCAGTTCCTCCATATCGAACCACTCCACACTCTCCACTTCCTCTTTTTGCAGGATAAGCTTCGCAGCATCTACCGGCTTAGTGTACATATAGACGAATGCAACCTCGTTGTCCCGAAACATTTTTCCATGAAATTCCTTTTCGTATTGAATATCAAAGCATCCGGCGAATTGCAGCTCCTCTTTAGATGCCTGGATTCCCAGTTCTTCGTGAAGTTCCCGGATTGCGGACTCTTCCGGCTCATCCCCCGCCTGAATATGTCCGGCAGAAGAGGTATCGAACCGCCCCGGAAAACTGTCTTTCTCAGCGGAGCGTTTCTGCAATAACAGCTGGGCTTTTCCGTTCTGTTCCCTCACGATCCAGATATGGGCGGTTCTGTGGCGGACACCCTTTTTATGTGCCTGTGTGCGTTCTATGCTCTCCCCTGTGGGAATGCCTTTTTCATCTACGATGTCAAAAAATTCCATGGTGTTATGGCTCCTTTGTGTTTCTTTGTAGTTTTCCTATCTAAGATCTAATACCATCAGATCAAAATCGTAGTATTCCCCGTCGATCTTAAAATACGCCGGCGAGGTCCCGATTTTCCGGAAGCCATATTTCTCATAGACATGAATAGCTCGTATATTATCGCTTCTAACTTCCAGATTGATCAGTTCTATCGTATGTTCTTTTGCATAATCAATAATCTTTTGCAATAGAGCACTGCCAATTCCCTGCCCCCATTCCGACTTGACCACAGAGATTCCGAATTCGGCGCGGTGGCTCATCCTTCTGGAAAATCCGCTTAGACTGGCATCTCCGATAATCTCTCCATTTTTCCATACTACATAGAGAACGGAATGTTCCTCCTTATTTATATTCTGTATAAATTTCTCTTCCTCTTCTGTCGAAATAGGAAGCCCTTCTTTTCCAAAGGACAGATAATCTGTCTCTCCACCTACCTGCGCTAAATATGCGATGATCTTCTCCGCATCTTCCGGTGTAGCTTCTCTGATATCAAATTCTTCCATAGCTGCCTCCAGCCCTTCTGTCATCTGTTAATGGATCTGACTTGCAATCGTATTAAAACCTGCACCAATACTTCCATCCAGCTGCTCCAGCGCATGTGCGGTCAATCTTCCGCAATCACAATAGCTGCCACAATGATTATCCTGCCGATCAGATGTTGGTATTCCTTCATGCTGATTTTCTTTTATTCTGGTTTTCACTATTTCAAAAAATTATATACTTTTATTCGTAATCAAAAATGGTCTTAGTCTGAATATACTTCCCGTACTTTGCCTTCCATTCCTGATGATCTGCGGAAGCATCATACACAGACAGTGCCTCCGGATCCATTTCCATCTCGATCATCAGATCATGCCGGTTCGGTCTCGGTGTCACATTTTCATAAATGTTCACCGTATGAACGCCTTCTATCTGCTTCGTCCGATTGAAGATCTTCTTGATGTCCGCAAGCATCTCCCTGCTCGCCGCATCCTCCCGGTTCCATATATTATCTTTAAATTTTACAATGATCAGGTGCTTCATTTTGCATATCCCCCTTATTTTACTATTACTGATATGTTTTATCCTACCACGGCATCCCATTTGCTACAACCAAAATATTCCTGCAAGATCATTTCTACTTTGTCTGCATTCAGAGGACACTGCTTTGTTTCATAGGTGAGAATCAGATTTACCGAAGGAATGATACCATGTCGGCAATATAGCTTTATTTTGTCACAAGCATGATTGCAATAATCCGGATTATCCATCATCCCAAAGTGCTCCCAATAGAAATATTGTCCCGTAAAGGGATGTCGTATCACGAAATCTGGATATAAAATTATTCCATCCAAAACCAGTTTTTCTTCATAGTGAAACGGTATTTTATTTTGATATAGCATTCTGTCAATAATTGCTTCTGATTTAGACCGCAACATCTTCCCATGCGTTCCTTGTACCAATAAATTTTCCGGATGCTTTGTACATTTTTCATAGGGTTCCTCCTGCCACCGCTCCAGTTCCTTATCCAATGGTCTGAAATTCTTAGCCAGCAATTTTCCATATTCCGGATGATTTAATAGATGTTCGGAGTTTATTTTCATCTTGTCTGTCTTCTTCAAGTAGGCTTCCCATCCCGCTGCTTCACTCTCCAATTCCTTTTTTCTATACTCATAGTATTTCTTCAATGCCAGTATTTCTGCCTGATTTCTTTCGGTTTTCGGAAGATAGCGTATTCCATTTTCCTCTTTTACTTTCCATTTGTAGCGGTTTTCATTTTTGAAGCATTGCAATTCTCCTTGCGGAAATTTTTTGTCCAATTTTGTTATCTTTTCTAATTCCTTATTAATTTCTTCTATTCTGTTTTGTATATTTTCGCGTGTAGTTTTCACTTTTCCTCCTTCTGCACACTGGCTTCTTGACTTCTCCGGGGCTTATTCTTACTTTTCTTCCTCTCACGCCCCAACTACCTAGAACCCCAACGGCTTATTTTCTTCTCAGATACCCTTGCAGCCGGTTTCCGTGACTGTCGACGGTTACTGTCAGGGCTCCATAGTCAGTGGTGAGGTACCAGGGGACCTTAGCATCTTCCAGGCGCTGTAGCGTCGCAGCATGGGGATGGCCATAGGAATTGTTACGACCACAGGAGATAATGGCGGCAGCGGGGCCGGCGGCGGCAAGGAACTCAGAACTGGTGGAATAGCCTGAGCCGTGATGCGCTACCTTCAGGATGTCTACCTTGAAGCCCCCTTGTCTCCGTGATTCCCACAACTCCTGCTGTTCTCGCGGTTCCTGCGATTCCTGCAATTTCTGCGCATTCTGCAAAGCCTGTGATTCCTGCGCTACCCGTAACGTCTTCGCTTCCTGTAACGTCTTCAACGTCTGCAATTCCTGTGTCAGCTGCTGCTCCCCTTCGCCTTCCACATCCCCTGTCAGGAGAATGCTTAGCTTCCCGGCACCCACGCCGAAGTTTTTCCTTTCACCGGTATCGCCATGACCGGTTCTCTCACCAGTAACTCCGACAGCAAAGCTGCCGTTCTCACCGTAAACTTCGCTAGCAGCTCTTCCGCCCTCTCCACTTGCTTCCATCCCCTCTGCCGCGCCCCACTTCACTGCTTTCGCAAATACCTCCACGTAGAAGCATTCCGAATAGGCATTGGCATCCGCAAGGGTCGTATTCTCCTCCGGGTGCAGACACCGCAGCCGGAGTCGACTATCCCTGATCTCATCGCCACATTTTATGTAACTTACCGGTACTCCGGCATATTCCGCGGCAACAAGCAATTTTTCAAAAGCCTCCCTGCGCTCCGCTTCCGTAATCGCAGGCAGAAACATCTGCTCCACGGTAATTCCCCATTCTCCACCGTTCTCCAGCAGTTCCAATATGCCATTCATATGGTCTTCATCTGGGTGCGATACAAACACACCGCGTAGAGACTGGATTCCCCGGCTCTTGAGATAAGGCTTCAACACATATTCACCGATTTTCCTCCGACTGGTACTGCCGCAGTCAAAAAGATATGCCCCCTGCCCGGTCTCCACCACGATACCGTCTCCCTGTCCCACGTCCAGAAAAGTCACACGGCTTCCCCGATCAAAATTGCCGGTCAGTAAACCAACTATTAATACTAAAATCATTGCGGCTACAATTCGGCACATAACTCCGTTCCTATATGTCATCACTCCCTGCCATGTATACCAAAAATTTGCTAAAACATGCCGCCATCTGGTGGTACATATTTCAGAGTACCTATCAGAGTGCTGCATCTTTTTTCTGTTACTCTCTCTTTTTCTACCCCTACCGCTATCATCCACTCCGCGTGTTTCCCGACGCAGCCTTTCTCTTTCAGCGTGGTGTCCGTCTCCATGATTATTTTCCGCCACATAAGCTGCATAAAGTCTTTGTCGCTTCCATTTTTCCGCATAATTCCTGCCAATGATCAACACAAATAGCCCACTATAATAAACGACCATCTGCCACTTTGTCGGGCGGCCCACGCACCATACCGCTCCCGGCAGTTCTCCGAACCGTTCGCAGATCCATTCATACCACCACAGGATCAGACAATCCACCGTCCCTGCAATTCCCAGTCCCGGGATCAATGACAGGATTCCCCCTGCCATCACCACACTCATAAAGGGCAACACCAGCAGGTTCAATAATACCGAGTAGACAGGGATCTCATAAAAGAACCAGAGCTGTATGGGCAGCGTAAAAAGAATAACTCCGGCACTGGCGGCAAAACCGCTTTTAAGTGCTGACACCATGCGCCAAAGCCTTTCATACACCACCTTCCGCCAGCCTTCCCGGTACTTGTTCCTCTCGTAAGCGGAATCACCCAGAATATCTGTCACGGTCAGAAGCCCTGCCACCACGCCACTGGCCGTTTCCACACCGGCATTATCTTCCCTACCATCCCCGGCAAACACCGGTGTCAACAAGCAGATCCCCAGCACCGCCCCAAAAGACATCAAAAAGCTCACATCCCCAAGCCGCTCCGGTTGCTGCAACACCAGCAATGCCGCCAACAGCCCCACACCTGTCAGCATATCGTAAGTCCTTCCCACGAATATCCCCAACATCTGCAGCAGATACATTCCTATGGCACGGCTGGCGGATACACTCATGCCCACCATCATACCGTACAGAAGCAGTGTCATGGCACCTCCCGCTGCTGCCACTCTGACCGGAGCCCCCAGTCTCTTAATCAGCCGGTAGCATCCCATCCCCAGCAAAGTAATATGCAGCCCTGAAATGCTTAAGATATGGGCGATCCCATTCCTCTGGTACAGCGCCTTTACCTCCGCATCCAGTTCTTCCTTCTCCCCCAGCAGTAATGTCTGCATAACGGAAGCCTCTTTCTCCGGGAATACCTTTGCCAGTCTGTCGTGTAATCTCCTTCGAAAGGCAAACAACTTTTCTCTCAAAAAGCTATAATCCTCCTCCGCTGCCAGAACCTGTGCTTTCCGCACTCTGCCACCGATGCCCTTTCCCGCAGAATAGGCCCGCACGTCAAATTCCCCGTGATTGGTCGCAGCATCGAAGTGCGAAAAAAAGCCTTCCAGAACAATATGCTGGCCCAGTCTCAGGCTCTGTACCTCCTGCGTGTTTGTCAACTCACATTGTAATTTTCCAGAATAGGAATATTTTAGATCGTTTTGAATAATAGAAATTGATTTCAGAATAATCGTTTCAGAAGTTCTTGTGTCTATCCGTCCCGTGATCCTCACCGGACTTCCGTCAGGCGGCAGTACGCCGGCATCCCCGGTGTCTGCCCCCGTCAGTATTCTTCCTATGGCGAGCACTATCACGAGACACAGACACGCCATAAAAAGCGGTCGTCTCATTAAGCTCCCTTCCGCAGGCAATCCCGCCTGCCCACAGTCAGGACTGTTCCGACAGTCCAACGCAAAAACAGTCCTGTCCCGCATAAATTCAAAATTTACTGTTCCAAAGTCGTTACATAATCCAGATTCCATTCAAAAGTGGAATTGCTGAAGGTAGATGGCACTTCGCCGTTGACCAGGATCTGTACTTTATTGATATTATCCAGTTCCACCAGGGAATTCACGATGGAGTAAACTGCTACCTCCGTGGAAACATTGTTCACCACGGTCAGGAAGCTGGAATCCAGATTCACATAGCAGATGCCATCTTTGGTCAGGATATTGATGATCTTGGTCTCCGGATTGATTACCGGGTACAGACCCTCAATCTGTCCGCTGGGTCCCGCGATCAGTTCCTCCACCACGAATCGCTCCAACGGAGTATTGGTGGAATAATGCTTTTCTCTGTAGGCCGCGATCAGCTTATCACCGTCTGCATTGGCAAAATACAGCTTTACCTTCACCAGTTCATAGGTGTTGATCTCGTTACCGTCATTATTGATGAACTGCTCGGCATTCATCCAGCCTACCAATTCCCCTGCATTGTCATATAACTGACTGCCTTCCACAGTAATCGTCACATATTTCACATTGGACAGCTGCGTCAGTGTCCTTACAACGGCCGCCCGCACCAGTACTTCTGTGGTGACCGAAAGTTCGGAATATGCCTTATCCACATTGATCACAAGTTTTCCGTCTTCCACTTCATAATCCAGAACCTGAAATCCCATGTCAAAAGGCGCCTTATATTCCAGCTTTTCCGGGGTGGTGGAGAGAAATGTCATGGTCTCTTCCAACTGTTCCTCCGGTGTCTTGGTGTTCAGATACTGGTCATGAACCTCAACCTTCGTCTCTGCGGTATTTACATAATACACCGATATCTTTTTGCCGGTCTCCGGCTCTCTCGTGCCACAGCCGGTCAGGACTGCCAGCAACATCAGAAGCATACCGGTCAAAACATATTTTTTAACTCTCTTCATAACTACACAATCTTTCTTACAACAGCTCCGTCTAAGAGGCGATATATGTCAGCGGGATCTTCACCAGGAAACAGGAGCCCTGCCCCTCGGTACTCGTCACCGTAAGGGATCCCTTGTGCATCAGGACGGCGCTCTTGGTGATCGCCAGTCCCAGTCCCGTTCCGCCGATCTCTCTGGAATGAGACTTGTCCACACGATAGAATCTCTCGCAGATATGTGCCAGATCCTCCTCCGGGATACCGATTCCGGAATCACTGACTTCAAAGGTAAAATACTGATGATCCGCATCCAGTATCACCTTCACCCAGCCATGATCCTTATTGTATTTGATGGCATTCTCCACCAGATTCGTCATGATCAGGGTCATCTTGACTTCATCCACCTCTGCCACCACAGGACGGACGCTTTCAAATACCACTTCCACATCCTTCTTCCGGGCGATGGGCCGCAGTCTCTTTAAGATCAGTTCCGTCAGATCATTGATGTTCAACGATACAATATTCAGATCCTGTACCTTTTTATCCATTTTTACCAGTGCCAGCAGATCCGTAATGATCTGGTTCTCTCTGTCAATCTCGGAAGCAATGTCTTCCATGAATTCTCGATACAGCTCCGCCGGTACATTTTCCTGTGCTAGCAGGGAATCCGACAATACCTTGATGGATGTCATGGGTGTTTTCAACTCGTGGGACACATTTGCCACAAATTCCTGTCGGGAATCGTCCAATGCCTTCATCCGCTTCAACAGCTGGTTGAACGCATCTACGATATGTACGGTCTCCACATAATCTGGCACAGAGATCGTCTCATCACTGAAGCCTTCCTTTACCGCATTGATGGCCTGTGTGACTCTGTTGAAAGGTCTCGTCAAAGCTCTGGACAGTATGATAGCCAGTGCCAGGATTGCCACCATCATGATCACTTCCAGAATGTACGCCTTACGATTCAGCACTTCCTTGGCATTTACGATACTGTCATTGGAAATGCTGGTCAGCATAACGCCCCGGATGGCATCCGGATTCCTTTTTCCGTTTTCGTCCGTAGTGTTTGCCGTGGTATCCATGATGGGAGTGGTCATTTCTATGTAACCGTGCTCCGGATCATAATGGGAAATGTTTTCCCCCTGAAAACATTTGATGACCTCCTCGGAAATGATGGTCTTTCCTTCACTGATGCCGTAGGTATCTTTTTCCACCTTGAAATTCTTGTTGATGATCATAACGCGGCCTTCATACAGATTGGACAGCATCTCCAGTTCCGCATTGATGACTTCTCTGGAATTGCCGGTGTCCTCTCTGACACCATGGCTGCTTAAATAATTGTTGCTGATCAGATGATTGGCCAGGATCATCAACTGGTTCTGTACCACTGTGGTCCGCTGTTCCACCGCCAGATCCTCGTAATTACTCACGATACCATGGCGCATGGCAATACAAGGCACCAGGCCGATCACCAGCGTCAGCAGGAATATCCTCGCCCGCAGACTTCGAAGCGCGATCATGCTCTCCAGCTTTTCCCATATAGTTGCAAAACGTTCTTTATTCCATTTTTTCACAGTATAAAAACCTCAGTTCCGAACCTCTCCACGCCATTCACAAAACCGCACGATAAATCGTGCTCTCCGCTGCTTCGCAGCTACTTTTGTTCATTTGCGTGGCGGTGGCTCTATCCGAGCCACCTTCAAAGATAAGAGAAATGGATTCTTACATGCAAGCATGGCGAATCATTTCCTCTTATCTTTGCCGGTTCTCATAGTCTCACTTATTATTAAAGTAGTACCCGACGCCCCATTTGGTATGCACGTATCTGGGCTCGCTGGGATTGGACTCGATCTTCTCACGCAGTCTCCGGATATGTACATCCACTGTACGCACATCACCGGGATAATCCGTACCCCATACCAGCTTCAACAAATTCTCCCTGCTGTATACCTTGTCGGGATTCAGCATCAGAAGTTCCAGCACTTCGAACTCCTTGGCCGTCAGTCCGATCTCCCTGCCCTGGATGTAGGCTCTTTTGCCGTCACGATCCAGCTTCATATCGCCGCTTTCCAGAATACCGGTGTTCTCTGTGGTTCCTTTTTTCGGCTCCATTCTGCGGAAGATAGCTTTGATCCGGGCTTTCACTTCCAGAATGTTAAAAGGCTTGGTTATGTAATCGTCCGCGCCGTATTCCAGTCCCAGGATCTTATCCATGTCATCACCCTTGGCGGTCAACATGATCACCGGTACATTGGAAAATTCGCGGATCTGCTGGCAGACCTCAAAGCCGGTCAGCTTCGGCAGCATGACGTCCAGTAATATGATGTCATATTCCTTGTTATGCGCCATCTGCAATGCTTCCTCACCGTCATAAGCACAATCCACTTCCATGTTGTCCTGTTCCAGACTGAAACGGATTCCCTTCACGATCAGCTTCTCATCATCCACTACCAGCACTTTCTTGCCTGCCATCTTTCCTTAACCTCTCTATCCCTTACTTTTCTCTTCACGGTCCCGGCATAAGCCCTCATTGTACCGTGATCTTATCACACAATTTGTCATACGCGTTCTGTTTGATCCCGGATACCTTCATAATGTCTTCCTTCGTCTGAAAGGCTCCGTTTTGCTCCCGGTAGCGCACAATATCTGCCGCCCGGGAAGCTCCGATCCCCGGCAGCGCACACAATTCCTCCGCAGGTGCCGTGTTGATATTCACAAGTCCCTCCGCCGTCGCTTTTACCTCGGCTTCCAGAGTCTCCGCTTCCTCCAACGTTGGAAAATACAGCTTCTGACCATCCGTCACCGTTTCCGCCAGATTCACATAAAAAGGATCCGCCTCCGCCGTCATACCTCCGACCAGTCGCAGGGCTTCCTCCGCTCTGCTGCCCTCCGGCACTTCCACGACTCCGGGATCCCGCACTGCACCGCAGACATAGACATATATCATCTGCGGTTCAGCCTTTGCCGGTTCCTGCACTGTCACGCTGCTGCCTGCAGGCTCCGCTGCCTGTTCCACCGCTTCCAGTGAGGGAAATTCCGCCACATCTTCTCCGGATGGAATCAGCACAATGGCCTCATCCTTCCTCTGACAGCCGGTCATGAACATCACCAGACTGAAAAACATTCCGATCAAACCTGCATATTTTGTTTTAAAAAACCTTATCGAAAACATCATAGTCCCCTTTCCATTTTCCTGATTCCTTCACAAAATTTCAGGGGATTGCCTCTCTATGCTGTTAACTTTCATTGTACTGGAATCACACGGAATTTACAAGCCGTTTTCGCATTTGTGGTAACGATTCAGAACCCATTCGCAAAATTGCCGCTACGAGGATAGCTCTGGATCATTTCCACTTGAAAATCACAATACCCACAATCGCCACGGCCATGCCGATGGCTTTCCGCCACTCCCAGGGCTGCTTCTCCACACCGAACCATCCGAACAGTTCGATAATATATGCTACAGCAAGCTGAGCGACCACAATAAGCATTACCGCTTTGGCCGGTCCCAGGGCATCCATACTGCGGATCACAGTGTAGGTGATAAAGGCTCCGATGGCCCCTCCCAAAAGCATATATCTGGGCTCCACCTGCGCTATCTTCAAGAAGGAAGTCCGCTCCGTACACAGCCATGCCCCCAGACATACCAGCAATGCTGTAAACTGCACAAATGCACTGGCGGTCCAGATGCCGGTGGATTTCGTCACCTGGGTGTTGAACACTCCCTGGATGCTCATCAGCGCACCGGAAACTAAAGCAATCAAAAAACCGATCATAGGATTCTACCACCTTTTCTTTTTAGTAGTAGTCTATCCTGTGACCGGTTCGTTCATTCATATTTTATTGTAACGGTTTTAGTTCTCTGTACCACCTACCTGTCCGGCTATGGTCTCGTCCAGCTGCTGTACCAGAGTAGTCACGTCGTCACCGTTCCATACCTTGGAAAACAGTACTTCCAACTGCATCCAGAAATTTCCCGTCTCTAGCATCTTCGGCAATGACACACTGTCCGCATACTCATCGGCAAAGATCATAAGTGCACCGTTGTCTGCATTCTCTGCCGCCTGAAGACTTGCCGGCATTTTGCCGGAGCGTTCATACAGGCCGTCCGCATATCCTTCTGCCAGATACGCTGCGAAGCAGTCCGCCAGTTCCTTGTGTTCCGAATAGCCGTTGATGACTGCCGCTCCCGTAACAGACAAAGATCTGCTCTGCAGTTCGGCGCTGACATCCGGCATACGGGCAATTCCGTAATTAAATGCAAGGCTGCCGTCCGCTTTTGCCTCTTCCAGCCGTTTGACCACATCCGTGGTTCCGATGGTGAACATGGTCTTGCCATCGATAAAGTCCTGGATCACAGAATCATAAGTCACCGTATCGGATTCAATAAAGAAGAACTGGTTCAGTGCCTTGTACACTTCCAGACACTGAATGGTCTCCGGATTATTGATATCAATATCATTTCTGTCATCCCCGGGATCACCGCCTACGATCATGTAGTTGCCTACGATCCAGTAGTTGTAGAAAATATTGTTCACGTCCCATTTCATGACACCTTCCACACCTTCCGGTGCATCAAAGGTATCTGCAATATTCAGCAGATCATCCACTGTGGAGGGAAGTGCTTCCGCGAAATACTGCTCTGCCAGCGCATTTACCGCTGCCTCATCCGCTGTCACCTGTTCCGTGGTCTGGTCTTCCGGAAGAGAATCTTCCTCGATGATCTCTTCTCCTTCCCCTATGGGTTCATCATTCTCACTGCTTCCCGCCAGTTCTTTCTCCGCCTGCTGGGTTGCCCAGGTTCGAAGATAATCTTCATTATATACCAACGCACTGGTATCAAAATAAACCGGGTAACCGATCAGCTTCTGATCATAGGTTACCGCAGACAGAGCCGCCTGGGAAAAATGGTCTGTATTGCAGATTCCCACAGTGTCAGGCACTTTCGATGCCAGTCCTGCCAGATAAGCCTTTTCCAGAGAGTCACTGCTCAACAGGTAGATATCCGGTATCTGATCGGAATGCAGGGTCTCCTGATTGATAGCTTCCAGATATTCACTGTCAGAAGTAAGTACGGGAATCACACGGACTCCACTGTTCTGTTCTCCGAAGGATACTGCTGCCGCATTGATATAACCGGACAATGCCTCATCGGAATACCAGCAATAGATTGTCTCCTTTCCTCGAAACAGCTGCAGTCCGCTTCCGCTCTCCTGTGTCTGACTCATCTCCTGCGTACTTCCGTAAACAGCTGCAGCAGCCATGGCGGTCACAGCTGCTGTAGCGATAATTCTTTTTTTCAAAAACATAAATTCACCTAAACCTCTTATTCGATACAGGTGTCCAAAATAGCAATCATTTCGTCCACATTTTCCCGGGTAATCACGAGAGGCGGTACGAAGCGGATAATGTCCGCACCGGCATTGATCAGAATTAATCCCTTCTCCAATGCTCTGTTAATAATGTCTCCTACCGGATGGTCAAATACCAGTCCCTGCATCAGTCCCACACCACGGCGTTCTTTGATACAGTCATACTTGTCTGCCAGTTCGTTCAGACGCTGTTCCAGATAGGGAGCCACCTCTCTCACATGTTCTATTATATGGTCCTCTTCGAATAAATCAAGCACTTTTTCCACTGCTGCGCAGGCTAAGGGGTTACCGCCGTAGGTGGTTCCATGATCTCCCGCTGTCAGAGAATGCTGTGCTACTTTCTCCGTCATCATAAATGCACCTACCGGTACACCGCAGCCCAGTGCCTTGGCAGAAGTCATGATGTCCGGCTTCACGCCGAAACGCTGCCATGCATACATGTAACCGGTACGTCCCATGCCGCACTGGATCTCATCCAGAATCAGCAGGATATCCCGCTCATCGCACAGATCACGAACCTGTTTTAAGAACTCTTCATTAGCGGGACGCAGTCCGCCCTCGCCCTGTACAGTCTCCATAATGATGGCACAGGTCTTGTCTGTCACCTGATCCAGCACACTCTGGAAATCATTCAGTTCTGCAAATTTGATATGTCCGATCATGGGCTGGAACGCCTCACGATACTTGGGATTGCCCGTTACTGACAAAGCTCCCATGGTTCTGCCGTGGAAGGAGTGATTCATGGCAATGATCTCATGGTCGGTACAGCCATCCTTCAGATACGCATATTTTCTGGCAGCCTTAATGGCACCTTCCACTGCTTCCGCACCGGAATTGGTGAAAAAGACACGATCCATGCCGGATACTTTTTTGATCTTACGAGCCGCCTCGATGGCAGGCACGTTGTAATAATAATTGGAGGTGTGGATCACCTTGTCGATCTGCGCTTTCAGCGCATCGTTGTATGCCTTGTTCTGATAGCCCAGGGCAAATACAGCGATTCCCGCTACGAAATCCAGATATTTTTTCCCATCGGTGTCATACAGATGTACGCCTTCGCCCTTATCCAGAACGATCTGATAACGGTTATAGGTATGCAGCAGGTCTTTTTCCGCCTCTGCAATATATTCTTTCATAGTGTCGCTCATTTTATTTTTCCTCCTCATCGGATACGATCGCAGTTCCGATACCCTGATTGGTGAAGATCTCCAACAACAGGCAGTGTGCCAGACGTCCATCCAGAATATGCACACGGTTTACACCGTTGCGGATCGCAGAAGTACAGTTGTTCAGCTTCGGCAGCATACCACCGCCGATGTAACCGTCGTGGATCAGTCCCTCTGCCTCGGAAGCTGTCAATCTGGAAATAAATGTGGACTTGTCATTGATGTCCTTGTACAATCCCTCGATATCCGTCAGAAATGCCAGTTTCTCCGCATGTACTGCTTTGGCGATAGCGCAGGCCGCATCATCCGCATTGATATTGTAGGTGTGATAATCCTTGTCCAGTCCAATGGGAGCGATGATGGGCAGGTAATCCTTCTCCAGCATGTCAAAGAGAATATCCGGATTCACGCCGGTGATCTCACCCACATACCCGATGTCCTGACCGTCGGAATATTTTTTCTCTACCTGAAGCAGGCCGCCGTCTTTACCGCTGACACCTACTGCTTTCACGCCCAGCTCTTCCACCATGGTCACAAGGCTCTTATTTACCTTGTTCAGTACCATTTCCGCGATCTCCATGGTCTCCTCATCGGTGACACGCAGACCGTTGACGAACTTTGCCTCTTTTCCGACCTTGCCGACCCAGCGGCTGATCTCCTTACCGCCGCCGTGAACGATGATGGGCTTGAAACCTACCAGTTTCAACAGCGTTACGTCCTTGATGACGTTTTTCTGCAGTTCCTCATTGCTCATGGCGCTGCCGCCGTATTTTACCACGATGATCTTACGGTTGAATTTCTGTATGTAAGGAAGCGCCTCGATCAGCACCTCTGCTTTTTTCATTACCTGTTCCATATCTTTTTCCATTTTTATCCTCATTTCCGCAGATACCGTGATCCGCCTGTCATTTATCTTTCCGGTCGTTCTTTTTTAGGAACGATAGTCCGCATTGATCTTCACATAATCATAGCTTAAATCACAGCCCCATGCGGTAGCTTCTGCCTCACCCATATGCATATCCACCAGTGCGGTAACTTCTGGATCGGAGAGGATCTTCGTGGCCTCTTCCTCGCTGTAATCACATGCCACACCATTACCGAAGATATGAATCTTGCCGCTCTTGCTCTCAAAATACAGATCCACATTTTCCGGGTCGAATTTGGCTCCGGAATAACCCAGTGCACAGAGGATACGTCCCCAGTTGGCATCATGTCCGAAGATAGCTGCCTTGGTCAGAGAAGAACAGATCACGGATTTTGCCAGAGTTCTGGCATCTTCCTTGCTGACTGCGTTTATTACTTTGGTCTCAAACAGTGCTGTGGCGCCTTCGCCATCTCCTGCCATTTTCTTTGCCAGGAATGTGGTGATCTCATGCAGTGCCTTGCAGAAGTTGTCGTAATCCTCGCCCTCTGTGGTAATCTCCTCGTTGCCAGCCATGCCGTTGGCCAGCACCAGCAGTGTATCATTGGTGGAAGTATCTCCATCCACGGAGATCATGTTGAAGGAATCCACTACGTCTGCGCTGACGCACTTCTGCAGCATCTCCTTGGAAATTTTCACATCTGTGGTTACAAAACCTAACATCGTGCACATATTCGGATGGATCATACCGGAACCCTTGCACATACCGCCCAGAGTCACAGTCTTGCCACCGATCTGTGTCTCGATGGCGATCTCTTTGGAAATGGTATCGGTGGTCATAATGGCATGGGCTGCATCGGAGCCAGCCTCCAGAGTATCTGCCTTGGCTGCCACCAGTTTCTCGATGCCAGCGGTGATCTTGTCTACGGGAATCTGCATACCGATGACACCGGTGGATGCAACCAGTACGGCATCGGTGGGCACGCCCAACAGTTCTCCGGCACATTTTGCTTCTGCTTCACAGCAGTCCAGTCCCTGTTTGCCGGTGCAGGCATTGGCGATTCCCGAATTGACTACCACTGCCTGTGCAAATGCAGAATGTTCCACGATCTGCTTATCCCACAGTACAGGAGCCGCCTTTACCACATTGGAGGTAAAAGTACCGGCTACGGTACAAGGTGCCTTACTTACGATCAGTGCCATATCCTTACGATTCTGATATTTAATGGCAGCCTCCACACCTGCTGCCTCAAAGCCTTTTGCTGCGGTCACACCGCCCTGGATCTGTTTCATGTTGGAATAATCTCCTTTCGCTTCCGTTTTATTTATGATGTCGGGGTCAAAAGCCCCCGACTTTGATGCCTACGGATTGCTTCGTGCTACGCACTTCCACAATCCTGGCATCTATTTATTAAACGCCGTAATGTTCTCTTCATTCAAAGTAAAGTCGTAGTAGTTCAAGTCTTCCCGCTTTGTCCATCCAATGCATTTCCAGAAAGCGTTTCCGATGTCATTCTGGGTAAAAGCGATCAGGCTGACCTTGTTGATATGTTCCGCTTTCAGAGCATTCATGCAGTGGACGACCATGGCTTTGCCAATGCCAAGTCTTCGGTAATCTTCTCTGACACATACATGGTACAGACAGCCTCGTCGTCCGTCATGGCCGCAGAGGATGCCACCCACTACGGCTCCATCCTCCCCGATGGCTACCACACTGGTGCCGGGATTCCGGTTGATAAAACGTTCCACACCTTCTCTGGAATCATCGATGCTCCGGATACCGAAACCGTGAATGGTCATCCAGAGGGCATGCAGACCGTCATAATCTTCTATGGTCATGGGTTTGGTCGTAAACTGTTTGTTCATGTATGTATTTTATCCTTTCTAATCCTTTCCGTATCTGCTTTAAGGGAAGCATGGAACCAGCTCCAGGCCTTCGCTCTCAGGAAGCCCGAACAGCAGGTTCATGTTCTGTACCGCCTGTCCTGCGGCACCCTTTACGAGGTTATCCAGTGCACCCATCATAATGATACGGCCGGTACGCTCATCAATGACAAAATTGATGTCCACGTAGTTGCTGCCTTCCACCCACTTGGTCTCGGGGCAGCTGCCCTTATCCAGCACACGGACGAATTTCTCGTTTGCATAATATTTATCATAGACAGCTTTTACTTCCTCATAGGTAGGAAGTGTACCGTCCGGTTTTCTCTTCAGTGTTGCATACTCGGTTGCCAGAATTCCTCTGTTCATGGGTACGAGGTGCGGGGTAAAATTAATGGTCACCTGGCAGTTGCCCGCATAGCCTAACTGCTCCTCGATCTCGGGGGTATGTCTGTGGCTTGCCACGCCGTAGGCTTTCATGTTCTCGTTCACTTCGCAGAACAGGTTGGGCACCTTGGCGCCTCTTCCTGCACCGGAGGTACCGGACTTGGCATCCACGATCAGGGTGTTCACATCGATCATGCCTTCCTTGACCATGGGATAGGCCGTCAGGATCGAACAGGTGGTGTAGCAGCCGGGGTTGGCTACCAATCTGGTCTTCTCCGTGATCTTATCACGATTGATCTCGCAGAGTCCGTATACTGCTTCCTCAATGAACTGAGGAGATTTGTGCTCGATGCCGTACCATTTTTCATAGGTGGCCACATCCTTGATCCGGTAATCAGCAGACAGATCCACGATCTTCACCTGAGAGAGGATCTCCTCTGTCAAAAGGCCCGCCAGAAATCCCTGAGGGGTTGCGGTAAAGATCACATCTACCTGCTTCGCCAGTTCTTCCAGATTGTCATCCTTGCAGATATCCTCCACCAGCTGGAACATGTTCTGGTATACCTGATAATACTTCTTATCTATATAGCTTCGGGAACCGTACCATACGATTTTGGCATCCTTGTGGTTTAACAGGATCCTTACCAGTTCTCCTCCGGCATAACCGGTTGCTCCGATGATTCCTACTCTGATCATTTTTCTACCTCTCTTGTTTATGTCATCGTTTTTTATTTCTGTCACCGCGATACTTGTGTCAACGAATTGCTTCTGTCGCCGCCATACTTGTGTCAACGAATTGCTTCGCAGCAAGCTGCTCACGCAATTCTGTAAACATTTGGAATCCGCTGATTTGCTACGCAAATCGCTACTTCCTCATGTTTAGCGGGTCACAAGTTCAAAAGCCTTATCATGCAAGCATGAACGGCTTTTCGACCTTTTGACCCTGACACCATGATACCACTTTTTGTCTAAATGTCTACTACTTTTTTCATTTTTATGCACGTTTCTCGGATTGTTGTGTATATTTATGCATATATTCATACTATTTTTATGGTTTTATGCATTATGGCGGAATAATATTCATTCTGTTTTCCGCGTACTTTTCTTTCCTATAAAAATCTGTTACAATAACTATGCTGTACTTTCGTTTGCAGCATATCTATTTTGTGGCTCTTTATGGTCTGTTTTTCCCGGATTCAAAGAGCAGAAATGAGGAAATTATGGCTTTTGACGGCGTTACCATTGCCTGTGTAATATCAGAATTAAAAAAAGAACTCATCGGCGGACGATTATATAAGATCGCCCAGCCGGAAAACGACGAACTGCTGTTGACCATCAAGCAGCCCACCGGACAAAAGAGACTGCTTCTGTCCGCCAGCGCTTCCCTGCCCCTGATCTATCTGACGGAGAGCAACAAACCCAGTCCCATGACGGCCCCCAACTTCTGTATGCTGCTGCGCAAGCACTTACAGAACGGCCGTATCGTGAACATTTCCCAGCCGGGGCTGGAGCGTATCGTGCATATCGATATTGAGCATCTGGATGAAATGGGGGATCTGCGCCACAAGACGCTGGTCATGGAGCTGATGGGCAAACACAGTAACCTGATCTTCTGTAACGATGACAATACCATCATCGACAGTATCAAGCGGGTATCTGCCGCAGTCAGCAGTGTCCGGGAAGTCCTGCCCGGCAAGCCCTATTTCATTGCCCATACCCAGGATAAACTGGATGCCCTGACCTGCGACGAGACTACTTTCCGGGAGACCCTTGCCGCCAAGCCTCAGCCGGTCTTCAAGGCGATCTACGGAAGCTTCACCGGTATCTCTCCGGTACTGGCACAGGAACTGTGTCACGAGGCAGGCATCGACGGGGAACGCCCTACAGTGGCATTGACGGCAGAGGATTATCATGCCTTGTACGAAGTTTTTTCCAAAATGGTCACTTCTATCAAGGAAGAGACCTTCTCCCCCTGCATTGCTTACACCGGCACCCGCCCCGTGGAATACGCGGCGGTTCCCCTGACCATGTACAGCACCGGAGCGGATCATCTGGAATCCTACACCTCCATTTCCGCCCTGTTGGAGCATTTTTATGCGGAGAAAAATACCCTGACCAGGATCCGTCAGAAATCTTCTGACCTGCGCCGTATCGTGCAGACCGCTCTGGAACGGGAGATTAAAAAATACGATCTTCAGCTGGCCCAGATGAAGGATACAGAGAAGCGGGAAAAATACCGGATCTACGGAGAACTGTTGAATACTTACGGTTACAGTGCAAAGCCCGGTGACAAATCTCTCACGGCGGTAAATTACTATACCAGCGAACCGGTAACGATCCCCCTGGATCCTACTCTTTCCGCTACGGAAAATGCGAAGAAATATTTTGACAAATACGGAAAACTAAAGCGTACTTATGAAGCATTGTCCGAACTGACTACTCAGGTAAAAGAAGAGATCGACCACTTGGAGACCATCAGCACGGCGCTGGATATCGCCCTGAAAGAGGAAGATCTGGTGGAGATCAAGGAGGAACTGACCCAGAGCGGCTACATCCGCAGAAAGGGCGGCACCAAAAAGGCAAAGATCACCAGCAAGCCCTTCCATTATCTGAGCAGCGATGGCTTCCATATTTATGTGGGAAAAAATAATTTCCAGAACGATGAACTGACCTTCAAATTCGCCACCGGAAATGACTGGTGGTTCCATGCCAAAGGTATTCCCGGCTCCCATGTAGTGGTAAAGACCGAAGGGAAGGAACTGCCGGACCGGACTTTTGAAGAGGCCGGCCGGCTTGCTGCCTACTATTCTAAAGGCAGGGAGCAGGAAAAGGTGGAGATCGACTATGTCCAGAAAAAACAGGTCAAAAAGCCGGCCGGTGCCAAGCCTGGCTTCGTGGTCTATTATACGAACTACTCTCTGATGATCGACAGTGATATCTCCGGAATTGAAAAGATCAGCGACTGACTTTTGACGATTCCGGCGCATCTTATATGGTCGTTACCGTACTATGCATCAGATAGTATATTTTATGCATAAATATACTGTATATTTTTCATTCTATGCATTTATGTGCATATTTTAATTTATTTTATTCATTTTTATGATTTGTTTATGCAACTTTTCTGCTTGCTTTTGCGATTATAATGTTGTATAGTAATTGTCAGAGCGTAACACACGATCCTGGCATCTGATACTTACAGATTGCTTCGTGCTTTGCACATCGCATTTTCAGGGCTTTTGCCCCTGGCATCATACACACTATAAAACGGAGGATTTTATCATGAAGGAAAAAGTAGTTTTGGCTTATTCCGGCGGTCTGGATACTACCGCTATCATTCCCTGGCTGAAAGAGAATTTTGACTATGAAGTTATCTGCGTCTGCGTAAACTGCGGACAGGCAGAGGAGCTGGACGGTCTGGAAGAGAGAGCAAAGGCTTGCGGCGCTTCCAAGCTGTATATTGAAGACGTTATCGATGAATTCTGTGATGATTATATTGTTCCCTGTGTACAGGCTCATGCCGTATACGAGAACAAGTATCTGTTAGGTACTTCCATGGCCAGACCCCTGATTGCCAAGAAACTGGTAGAGATTGCCAGAAAAGAAGGTGCTGTAGCCATCTGCCACGGTGCAACCGGTAAAGGTAACGACCAGATCCGTTTCGAGCTGGGCATCAAGGCTCTGGCTCCCGATATCAAGATCATCGCTCCCTGGAGAAGCGACAAATGGAACATGGACTCCCGTGAATCCGAGATCGAATACTGCAAGGCTCATGGCATTCATCTTCCTTTCTCCACCGATTCTTCCTACAGCCGTGACCGTAACATCTGGCACATCAGCCACGAAGGTCTGGAACTGGAAGATCCTGGCAACGAGCCTAACTACGAGCATCTGCTGGTACTTGGTGTGACTCCCGAGAAGGCTCCCGATGAGGGTGAATATGTGACCATGACCTTTGAAAAGGGTGTTCCCACTTCCGTTAACGGTGAGAAGATGAAGGTCTCCGATATCATCCGTACCCTGAACAAGCTGGGCGGCAAGCACGGTATCGGTATCGTAGATATCGTAGAGAACCGTGTCGTTGGCATGAAGTCCCGTGGTGTCTATGAGACTCCCGGCGGTACCATCCTGATGGAGGCTCACCAGCAGCTGGAAGAGCTGATCCTGGATCGCGATACCTATGCATTCGAGAAGGAAATGGGTGCGAAATTCGCCAGTCTGGTATACGAAGGCAAATGGTTCACTCCTCTTCGTGAGGCAGAACAGGCATTCATCGAGAAAACCCAGGAATATGTGACCGGTGAAGTAAAGTTCAAGCTCTACAAGGGCAACATCATCAAGGCCGGAACCACTTCTCCTTACTCTCTGTACAATGAGAACCTGGCTTCCTTCACCACCGGTGATCTGTACGACCATCACGATGCAGAAGGCTTCATCAATCTGTTCGGTCTGTCTCTGAAGGTTCGTGCCATGAAGTTACAGGAGAACGAGAAGAAACTTGGTAACTAAGAATTAAAATAATGAGGTGTCTATGATAACTGCACAGACTATAATTACTGTGGTGATCCTGTATCTGGTGATCATCAATGTTGTGGGATATGTGATCATGGGTGTCGATAAAAAAAGAGCCATCCGGGGTGCCTGGCGCATCTCGGAGGCTTCTCTTTTTTTCACGGCGCTTTTGGGTGGCAGTCTGGGATGTATTCTGGGTATGCAGCACTTCCGTCATAAGACGAAGCACTGGTATTTCAAGTACGGAATGCCGGCGATCCTGGTGGTACAGGTACTGCTTTTTGCCCTTTTATTCAAATAGGAAATATGCTATACTTCTTTTATATGAGATAAAGTCCGGGAGGTATCGATATGCATATAGCAGTGTGTGATGATAATGTAGCCGACAGAAAGCAGCTGGAGCGTCTGTTAAAGCGGGAATCCGACAAAAGAGCAGCGTCTACGGGTATCATTTATACCGATTCTTTCGGTAATTCTACCTCACTGCTGTCCAATCCCATGCAATACGATGCCTTCTATATTGATATGTGTCTGACGGAAGGCATCACCGGTACAGAAGTGGCAAATGCGCTGATTGCCCAGGGGGTCAACGCACCCATCGTGCTGTGCTGTTCCAAGATCAATTACAGGGAACAGACCTATCCGGAAAATGTTATTTTTCTGGACAAGCCCATCAAAGTAGCGGAACTGGGACAGAGTATTGACCATGCTCTGGATATTATGTCTAAGGCAGTTCCTCTCATAGAGCTTCGAGAGGATGAAGATACCGTCTATGTCACCGAACCGGACATCCTCTACGCCGAAGAAGAAGGCCGGAATGTCATCGTCACCCTGAAGGACGGCCGCACCGTAAAAGTAGCCACCACCGCTATCAATTTGTTCTCTCAGATAGAGAATCACCCTACCTTCTTCGCTCCCACCGTCAAGACGATCCTTAACGGCAGATACATGGAGAAGCTGGGCTTCCGCAAAGTCATCATGTGCGATGGCAAAAAATTTGCTCTGCACAGAGACTGTGTTGCTTATGCGAAACAGCTGCTGGCGGAATATCATGCGTAAAAAAGACTCCACTCTCTCGAATGAAGTCTTAGAAAATTTGAACTCGAAGTTCTCAGAAAATCACCCGTATCGTCGTTCCTTTTCCGGGTTCACTTTCCAGTTCCAGTTCAGCGTGGCTCTTGGCGATGATATGTTTTACGATAGCAAGGCCCAGTCCCGTGCCGCCGGTAGATTTGGAACGGCTCTTGTCCACGCGGTAGAAGCGTTCGAAGATCCTCTCCTGATGCTCCTTGGAGATGCCGATGCCGGTGTCTTTTACCACGAGATTGGTATGTCCTTCTCTGGAGTAGGTCTGTACATCCACACTTCCTCCCGGATTGTTATACCGGATCGCGTTATCACACAGATTATATAAAAGTTCTTCCATCATCTGACGATTGGCTGTCACATAGCATTCCGTGCCGTTCAGCGCTATGGTCACATTGTGCTTCTCCGCACTCATTTCCAGCATTTCCACACAACTCTGCGCCATTTCATGAAGATTCAAAAGCTCCGTATCCGCTTCCTCTTCCGTTCCGTCCAGCTCCGACAGCCGGATAATATCGTTGATCAATGTCAGCAGGCGGTTGGCACTGTTGTGAATTCCGTGGGCGAAACGCACCGTATCCTGCTCCGAAGCCATGCCGGTCTCGATCAGCTCCGCATAGCCAGAAATGGATGTCAACGGGGTCTTCAGTTCATGAGACACATTTGCACTGAATTCCTGCCGCATTCTGGCATTTTTCATAATGTCCTCATGCTGTTTGCGGATCATGGTCATGAACGGTGTCAGTTCCTCATAGGTCTGCATCTCTGTACATTCCCCGATATTCTGTGCCAGTTTCTCAATGGGAGCCACCAGCTTCGTGGTCAGCACTCTGGCCGCCACCATGCACAGCACCAGCAGCACCACAAAGATCCCCACCATCATGGGCAGCGCCTGACTGAAAATGCTGTAAATGCTTCTGGCATCCTTGGACAGTCGCAGGATGCTGCCATCTTCCAGACGGATGGCATAATAAAAGGTGGACTGGGACAAGGTCTCGGAATTCCGGACTGCTTCACCTTCGCCGTCCCGCATGGCTTCCTGGATCTCCGGACGGGAAGCGTGATTCCCCATGGCCACAGAATCTGCCTCATTATCATACAATACCTGTCCGTCACTGCCGATCAGCGTCAATCGCAGATCCGATTCCACCGGCACTCCGTTTTCCTTGATCTCTTCTACCGAAGAACAGCTTTTTAACAGGGAACCATAGCTTTTCAGATCCTCCAGCACCTGTCTGCGGAACAGATCATAATACACGACTGTGATCAGTACCATGGTAAGCAAAATCGTTACCGTGGCAATGAGGATCATCATTTTGTTAATCTTTTTCTTCATCTTCTGTTACGCTTTCTCGCCGTTCATAATGTATCCCACATTACGCACGGTCTTGATCAGACTGCCCTCTTCCTTCAGTTTCTGCCGCAGCGTCTTGATATGCATGTCCAACGTCCGGGATTCTCCCTCAAAATCGATTCCCCAGACGCGGTCCAGGATCAGTTCTCTGGTGGTCACAATGCCCGCATTGGTCATCAGAAGCTTTAACAGCTCATATTCTTTGTAGGTCAACTCCACAGGCTCCTTGCCTACCGTGACAGAATGTTTCTCTCGGTCCAGCACAATGTTCCCCAGCTTCAGCACCTTATCTTTTTCCTGACTCTTCTGACTTCTCCTGAGCATTGCCTTTACCCGGGAAATCAGTTCCATGACACCGAAGGGCTTCGTAATATAATCATCTGCCCCCAGATCCAGTCCCTTGACCTTGTCGATCTCCGTGGTCTTCGCCGTGACCATGATCACCGGCACCAGCACCGTGTCCTGTCTGGTACGCAGCTTTTTCACAATGCTCAGACCATCCTCGTCCGGCAGCATGATGTCTAATAAAATCAGATCCGGTGTGGTATCATTCAGCGCCTCATAGAAATCCATGGCGGAATCAAAACCTTTTACATCATAGCCCACATTGGCCAGGGCAAAGGTCTCGATCTCCTGAATATTTTTGTCATCCTCTACTACATAGATCAAAGCCATCTCACAGCACTCCTCTCTGACTGTGCTTTCTCTTCTTAACTATACCTCGGTAAATCCTCACTCCGCAAGCAGTTTTGCATTCTTTTCCGCAAGACGTTCCTGCTTTGTGGGCGGTAACTGGTATTTCTCACGGCATGCCAGCACTTTGCTCTGGAAGTCCTTGTTATCTTCCTGGCGCAGTTCATCCAGGTAAGCGTGGGTATCGAATTCATCCTCATTCACCTGTACCAGACAGACTGCAATATTGGAGCAGTGGTCGCTGACACGCTCAAAGTTCGTAATGACATCGGATAAGATGAAGCCCAGTTCAATGGTACATTTTCCCTTACGGAGTCTGCGTACATGGCGCTGCTTCACATCCAGGCTCAGTCCATCGATGACTTCCTCCAACGGCTCCACCTGTCTTGCCAGATTCAGATCTCCGTTCTTAAAACTGGTCATGGTAAGATCCAGCACATCGTGTACCGCTCTCTCGAATACCTTCAGTTCCTCCTGCGCCTTCTCGGAGAATACCAGCTGCTTGTCATGCATCTCCTGTGCCGCTTCCTTGATGTTGCGGGCATGATCGGAAATTCTCTCAAAATCGCCGATGCAGTGCAGAATCGTATTTAAAGTCTCACTATCCTTATTGGAAAGCTGTTTGGAACTCAATTTCACCAGATAGGTTCCCAGTTCATCCTCGAAGCGGTCCACATCCGTCTCCATCTGTGCCACCTGCTCTGCTTTCGCCTCATCGAAATTATGCAGCAGCTCCATAGCCAGATCCATGGCTTCCCTGGACTTATCCGCCATCACAGAAGCCACCAGTCTGCTCTGCTCTACGGCATAGGCAGGCTTCTCCAGGAAACGTACATCCAGTAAGCTTAAAGTCTTGTCTGTCTCGGACATTTCCTTCACGTCCTCATGGGTCGGCAGCGTCAGGCAGGCCAGCTTCACCAGACCATTGGAGAAGGGAAGCAATACCAGCGTAGCCGCGATATTGAAGCAGCTGTGAACTACTGCGATTCCAAAAGGTGTTGCCACTTCTCCCAGAAAAGCAAATGGATGAATGGCATTGACCGTATAGAACACTCCAAGGAACAGGATCGTTCCGATAATATTAAAATACAGATGAATCAGAGCCGCACGTTTTGCATTGCGGGAAGCACCGATACCGGAGATCATGGCGGTAACACAGGTACCGATATTCTGTCCCATGATAATGGGAACTGCTGCGCCAAAGCTTACCGCTCCAGTCATGCACAGTGCCTGCAAAATACCTACGGATGCGGAAGAAGACTGGATCACCGCTGTGAGAATGAGTCCTGCCAGCACACCGAATACGGGATTTTGGAACTCGATCAGCAGATTGGTAAACTCCGGTACCTCTGCCAGCGGTGAAACTGCTGCGCTCATGGAATCCATGCCAAACATCAGAATTGCAAAGCCCACCAGGATGGTTGCCGCATTTTTTAATTTGTCTTTATGGGAAAACAGTAAAATACCCACACCCACGATTGCCAGAATCGGCGAAAAAGAACTGGGCTTGAGCATACGGATCCAGAAAGCATCGCTCTCAATGCCCGTCAGACTTAAGATCCAGGAGGTCACCGTGGTACCGATGTTGGCACCCATGATGATACCTACTGCCTGTTTCAGACTCATAATACCGGAATTGACAAATCCGACTACCATAACAGTGGTAGCGGAGGAGGACTGGATCACACCGGTGACCACCGCACCCATGAGCACTGCCTTTAACGGGTTGTTGGTCAGTTTCTCCAGAATGCGTTCTAATCGTCCGCCAGATGCCCGGGACAGTCCGTCACCCAACAGATTCATTCCATACAGGAATAATGCAAGTCCTCCTACCATCTTCAGTAAATCAAAAAAGCTCATACTCTAATCCTCTCATTTTACATAACATACTTTACATTTTTGGTTTCTATCTACACTTTATCTTGCTTATGTAAAATTCGTTACCAGTGAATGTAAAATTTATGTAAAGTTGTAACGATGCAGAGCCATGAACCTTGCCGGATGCTCGTCGAATGCTAGCATTCGTAAGAGCATATGACAATAGTTCTTTGGCGAGCAAGCCTCAATGAGCAAAAGGAACGCTCCGCAGGAGCAGTTTTGCGAATTGGGGCTCTGCATCATTACCGAGATTATCGAATCCTAATACAATCTCGCACCTTCCATATCTCCGGTCATGCGGAAGATGGCCCACTCTGCGATATTTACCGCATGGTCGCCCACTTTTTCCAAATACTTTGCCATCATCAGATAATCCACCACACGATCCGCATCCAGGCTCTGCTCTCTGATAGCCTGCATCATTCCCGTTTTGACTTCGTTGAAGAGATCATCTACCACATCATCATGTTCTACTACTTTTCTTGCATTTGCCTCATCACCTTCCACAAATGCCTCCACCGAATTGTGGATCATCTCCTTGGCTTCTTCCATCATCTCCAGCAACAGATGTTCCTGTTTTCCTTCGGGATTCATGTTGCCCATACGCAGGTACAGTTCCACAATATCTGCCACATGGTCTCCGATCCGTTCAATATCCGGTACCACTTTCAGCGCTGCGGATACCAGACGCATATCTCTGGCCACCGGCTGCTGTCTGGTCAGCAGGCTCAGACACATAGCTTCTATACTTCGCTGCATATCCACCATGGTATGATCTGTATTCAACAGCGTCTTCAGAATGTCTTCTTTGTTCTCACGAATTCCATACGCCATACGGTCATAACTGATCTCCGCATGCTCTCCCATCTCAGATACTTTATTTTTCAAAGTCTCAAGATCCTGTTCAAATAATACTCTGGGTGACATCTCCCATTCCTCCTATCTTCTCATCCAAAATCATCCAAACCGTCCGGTGATGTAGTCTTCTGTCCGTTTGTCCTGAGGTCTTGCAAAGATCTCGGAGGTTGCATTTTTCTCTATGACTTCCCCTACCAGGAAAAATGCGGTGTCATCCGACACACGGGCTGCCTGCTGCATATTGTGGGTTACGATGACCACGGTGTATTTTTTCTTCAGTGTCTCCATCAGTTCCTCGATCTTTAGCGTGGAGATCGGGTCCAGTGCGGAGGTGGGTTCATCCATCAAAAGTACCTCCGGAGATACTGCCAGTGCTCTGGCAATACACAGTCTCTGCTGCTGTCCACCGGACAGTCCCAACGCGGATTTGTGCAGGCGATCCTTTACCTCTTCAAAGATAGCGGCACCCTGCAGAGAACGCTCCACGATTTCATCCAGTTCCTTTTTATTCTTGATGCCGTGCAGTCTGGGACCGTAGGCGATGTTGTCATAAATGGACATGGGAAAAGGGTTGGGCTGCTGGAATACCATGCCGACCTTTTTACGAAGCAATGTGGTATCCACCCGCTTATCGTAAATGTCCTCTCCATCCAGAATTACTTTTCCTTCGACTCTGCAGCCGTCCACCAGGTCATTCATCCGGTTCAGGCAACGTAGAAAAGTAGATTTGCCGCAGCCGCTGGGACCGATAAATGCGGTAATGGCGTGGTCTGCGATCTCCATATTTACATCTTTCAGTGCGTGGTTCTCTCCATAATGGAGATTTAAGTTTTCCACGGATATTTTACTGTTAGCCATATATTTTCTCCTTCTTGTGATTTCTCTTACTCTCGTCTCAGCTTATTCGCCGCCAGCTTGGTCAGGAGGTTCAGGATCAATACGATAATGATCAGAACACAACCGATACCGAAAGCATTATCATACTGTCCCTTCTGCATCTGTAAATACAATTCGATGGTCAGAGTACCACCAGACTCCATGGCCTTGTGAGCCAGCTTTGCCAGATTGTCTCCGAAAACTCCGGTGAACTTCGGCAGCTTGTAGTCGCTTCCCGCAGTGAACAACAGAGCCGCAGACTCTCCCACGATACGTCCCAGTGCCAGAATGATACCGGTGACGATACCTGGCATGGAAGACGGCAGAAGGATCGTCCGGATCATATGCCATTTCGTGGATCCCATTCCCAACGCACCGGTACGATAACTGTCCGGCACGGTGCGCAATGCTTCCTGCGTATTTCTTGTGATCAGGGGCAGTACCATCAATGTCAGGGTAAAGGAACCGGTGAGCAGTGAATAGCCGAAGCCCAAAGTCTCTCCGAAAAAGATCATACCGAACAGGCCGAAAATAATAGAAGGAATACCGGACAGTGTCTCCGTGGTGAACTCAATGATGGAGACCAGCTTGCCGGGTTTTGCATATTCATTCAGATAAATGGCACTTCCCACGCCGATGGGGGTCGCGATCAACAGAGTGATCACGATGATGTACAGGGTATTCAACAGGTTGCCCGCAATACCGGTGGTCTGCTTTCTGGCACTGGTCACCGTCGTTAAAAATGCCCAGTTAACGGTGCGGATGCCCTTTACGAAGACATACAGGATAATTCCCAGTAAAAGTGCCACCGCCAGTGTGGCAGAGACATAAATGGCTGCCAGCAAAAGCATGTCTGTGGGGCGTTTTCTTTTTACATATAAGGTGTCCTTATTCATTGTCATCCGCCCCCTTTTTCAGTATTTTATTCAATACGATATTGATGATCATAATAAATACAAACAGCACCAGTCCGATGGTGAACAGCACCTGTCTGTGCAGTCCGGAAGAATATCCCATCTCGCTGACAATAGCTGTGGTCAGGAATCGCACGGAGTTAAATGGCAACGGCACATTGACGCTGCTACCGGATACCAGTGTGATCGCCATAGCCTCGCCGATGGCACGTCCCACTCCCAGAACGATAGCCGTCACGATACCGGATTTTGCTGCCGGAAGGATGGAGCGGAAAATAGTCTGTACATGGGAGGCTCCCAGGGCCAGAGAGGAGGATTTGATTCCTGCAGGAACCGCCCGGATGGAAGTCTCACTGATATTGATCACAGTGGGCAGGATCATGATCGCCAGTACGATCACGGCTGACAGCAGGTTTGCACCGCCGGTGAACTGGTGTGTCGTGGATCCCTGGAAGATCAGTCTTTCTAATTTATACATGAGAGGATTCAGTAAGTAGATTCCTAACAGTCCGTAGATAACGGAAGGGATGCCAGCTAACAGCTCTACCGCAGGCTTTACAATGGCAGCTAAGGGTCTGGGTGCCACCTCTGCCAGGAATACTGCCGTCAGCACGCCGATGGGCACACCAAGCAGGATAGCCAGCGTCGTACCGACGATGGAAGTCAGGATAACCCACAGAATACCGAATTTCGGATCTGCCGCCGTTGGCATCCATTCCGTGCCGAACAGGATCTCTCCCAGACCTACTTTCATAATAGCGGGGGTACCGCTGATGATCATATATAAGGTGATAGAAACTACCGCCAGTACGGCGAAGAAGGCACAAATGGTAAATACTATTTGTGCCACAGTTTCAACGACCGCTCTATTTTTTCTGTTTCCCATTACGGAAGCGTGTGTTCCACTATTCATCGCTTTTTTCCTTTTTCTGTGTCGGGCTATTATTTTACTGTGATCAGACCAACTTCGGAAGCAACCTGCTGTCCTTCGTCACCCAGTACAAAATCGAACCATGCCTGTACCAGATCGTTCTGCTCGGAGATCTCACCCTTGGTAGCCATTACGAAGGGTCTGCTCAGGAAATAGTTACCGGCCTTGATATTCTCTGCGGTAGCTTCTACACCTTCCAGGGAAAGTGCCTTAACACTGTCATCCAGTGCATCCAGGGAAGCGTATCCGATAGCTCCGGGAGTAGATGCCACTTTTGCGATCACAGCACCGGTGCTATCCAGTTCGTTTGCATATTTGCAGCCGTCTACCAGATCAACCAGCTCTTCGAACGCGCCTCTGGTACCGGAACCTGCCTCACGACCGATCACGATGATAGGCTCATCTGCACCGCCAACTTCTTTCCAGTTGGTAACTGTGCCATTGTAAATGTTGGTCAACTGCTCTTTGGTCAGATCTGCTACTTCGTTAGCAGGGTCTACACATACTGCAATACCATCGATAGCTACTACGTTCTCTACAACGCCTGCTGCCTTTTCCTCATCCTTTAAGCTTCTGGAAGAGTTACCGATATCTGTGGTTCCGTTGGTAACAGCTTCAATACCCGCACCGGATCCTACGAATTCAGCGGTTACAGTTACATCAGGATGTTCTTCCATGAAAGCTTCGCTCAGTGCATTGGCTAATTTCTCCATAGAAGTACTTCCTACCATGGAAATGCTGCCGGACAGATCTGTGGTGGTCTCAGCAGGTGCTGCTGCGCTGCTCTCTGCCACAGTGCTTTCTGCTGCGCTGCTCTCTACTGCGGAAGGCTGTGCTGTGGCTGCATCACCGTTACCGCATGCAACCAATGCGGTTACTGCTAATATTCCTGCTCCGATCAGAGCTAATAATTTGCTGTGTCTTACTCTCATAATAATGTCCTCCATGTTTTTGTTTTTCTTTCTCTTGATTACGCAATCATACTAACATGGGGGAAATTCACATAATATCACAGTCCGGTAATTTATTTGTAAGAATTAGGTAAAATCAGATGCTCTCCAGAATGCCGTCGGCAATAGCCCGGGCGATCTCGTCAAACCGGCTGTCAAAGAGTTCGTTGTCCGCATCCGTATTGATAAATCCCACTTCTATCAGCACAGCCGGCATATTTGTGCTGTTGAGCACCACCAGATTCGGTCTTTCATTCACTCCCAGATTTACGAACCCCACCTGCTCCAGTCCGGCATTGATGTTGTACGCCATCCTGGCTGCCGCTCCATAGCGGTTGTAGACTAAACTCTCCACTCCACTGTACTGGTTCGGATAAGGACTGGAATTGCGATGGATCGAGACAAAATAATCTCCTCCCACCTCATTTCCCTCCTGTGCCTTCTGATAGGGGGACTCATAGATATCTGTGGTCCGGGTGTAATACACATCCACTCCGTTTTCTTCTAAGATGCTTCCCACCGCCAGTGTCAGTGCCAGCGCATCCTCACTTTCTTTTCTTCCATTATAGGTGGCCCCGGGGTTCGCACCACCATGCCCCGCATCCAATACAATCAATGACATAAAAAAACTCCCGCATATCCTTTTGTTTCATGATATGCGGGAGTTTCCCCATTTAGATATTTTTTGCTTACTTTAAAATTGCTGCCGTCACTTCCTGCGGAATCACAAATTCCGGTGCTCCCATAGAACCGGGAGCCACTTCGTATTCGTCAAAGGCAATGACCAGTTCGTCTTTTTCATTAAAATAGAAGTTCGTCTGCTCCGTGATCCCCTGAAAATTGAATTCCGGCATATCGTCATTATCCAGGAAATAGATCACGCCTTCGTCCGCCGCCATCTGCTCCTGCATCTGGGTCTTAATGTTCTCGCTGATCGCGGAAATATAGTCGCTCCCTTCCACAAACAGATCTTCCAGTGTCACCACATTTCCCGTCTGTTTATCAATCGTATAAAACTGATTATTCTCGTAGCCGCTGGCTTCCGTCTCCAACACGCTTAATTTTACGGTGTAATACCTCTCATTGTCCGTAACGACCTCCTGGGACACATGCAGACCATGGTATCCTTCCTCGGATAAGGTATCCTCGAACTGACGGATCAGTTCCTCTACCGTAGCCTCCATATCCTGGTTGACCGCTTCCACACCGTCTTCCGACAGATTTGCTACCGCAGCCTCCTGTCCGACACCTTCCACACTTCCGGCTGCTGTGCCCTTAGGAGTGGCTGCCACTTCTCCAACGGAAGCACCTTCTCCTGCGTCTTCTCCATAGTTGATCTGTGCAAGTTCTACTTCAGCATCATGGTTCTCGTCACTGTAATTGTACTGCCGCACTGTTACCAGCCTAAAAAAGCCACCCAGCAACGGAATATTTTCCATGGCATGGGCTATCTGTATATTGGTATTTGGCAGTGCGATCATCACGACTGCTGCAGCCGCCACTGCTGTCCATGCAGAACGCCTTCTGGCGTGCTCTACTCTTTTTTTCTCCATCCGGGCTCTGTCGATACCTGCCTGCAGCCGTTCCCGTCCCGCTTCGGGTATTATCATATTCTCATACTCCTCTTTTAATTGTCTCAACTGTTCCTGTTCTGTCATATCTATTCTCCATCTGCCCGGTCGGTTCGGACCGGTCATGTTATCTCTTCCTATATCTTCCTATATCTCTTTGTCTGTATCTGTCTTATGTCCTGCCTATATATGATGTCGGGGCAAAATCCCACGACTTTGACTACGGATTGCTCAGCCCATGCTGCCCTCGAGGTTCAGCCGCAGTTTTTTCATCACCCGGTACAGCCTGCTCTTTACCGTACTCAGGTTCTCATCCAGGATCTTCGCGATCTCCTCCAGCTGCCTGTCCTCAAAAAATCGTAGGACTACGATGGCACGATCCTTTGGGTCAAGATTTTCTATTGCGCGCTTTAAATCAATATTTTCATAGATATCTTCACTTGCCGCCTGGATCTCCTCCACATCCACGCTCTCCTTCCGGCTGCGCAGGAAGCTGCACGCCTCGTTGATCACGATCCGGTACACCCAGGTCTCCACGTATTGCGGCTCCTTCAGGCTGTCACTTTTTAAAATAGCTTTATAGGCTGCTTCCTGTACAATATCCAGCGCGTCCGCTTCATTATGTACATAACTATAAGCAAGACGGTAATACTTCTCATACCCTTCCGTCAGGGCACGCTCCACCGCCTGTTCTTTTTTTCTGTCCGACATATATCCTTTCCTCACTTTTGAAAACTGCATGCAATTATTTTTCGGTATTTATTGTAACACATATTCTTTTGATATATTCTACGATTTTGACGCTGTATTCCCGCAAAAAGTTTCACCGACAAAAAATATTCCAGACTGAGGTTTTTTTTCTTTTTTCTTTTAGTTTCTTTTTTTCTTTAGTTTTTTTCTTTTTTCTTTTTTTCTTTTAGTTTTCTATCATTTTTGACGCAAATAAGCGGCATACGTCTCTTCATCAAGACATACACCGCTTTTCATGTTTATACTGTTACACCCTTTGCCAGTACGCTCCCACATTCCCACTTTTATTCAATTACTATGTCAGATACTTATTCTTCCTCAGAACCACTCTTTTTTCTTACATAGAATACAGCTCCAAAAACATTCAGTATAATACAGATACCTATAATAATGATTATCGTATTATTCCATGCATATTTTGAAGTGCTGTCATCTGTCTTAGGTGCAGGAATGGTTTCATCAGATTTGTTGTCTGCCTGACCGTTATCACTCATAATCTTGGCATCAACAACAATCGTGTAATCTGATGCATGGGTAAATACAAGTTCCACATTTCCATCCGGATCAATCTGTCCGGCACTGATAAATTCCAGTTCTCCGGTCTGTTCATTGTAGTAGAACAGGTTCGCATACAGTCCTGCATTCTTTGATTCCATGTTGACGGTCAGTGTGGCTGTAAATCCAAACTCTCCGTCATAAGCAAGAGTCAGATTCAAGGAAGAATGTTCCCCGGTCACGTTATTGATCACATCCACAGGAATGGATTTTCCGGCGTCGGCTCCGACTGTCACATCAAAATCAATATCTCCAGCTGCATCAGTAATATCCTTTCCAAAAATCTTCCAGGAAAGACCATTTCCCATATCCAGAACAAGTGTTGTATCCTTGCCCTTGATACTGTCAATTACATCCTTCGGTACTACAGTCGTTCCGTTCATGGCAACTGTTACCGTATCGCCTGACTTAGCTTCTTCAAGCTGTGGCTTGATAACATCCCAGCCTTCCTTGCCGCTGTCGTCCTTGATGTATGGCTTAATTGAAGTGCCGTTGTCCTTACCATTATCCGTATCAGGCTGTGGCTTCTGATTCTGATTACCATTGTCTGTGCCAGTCTGCGGTTTCCGGTTCTGACTGCCATTATCCTTGCTGCTGTCATCGGACTTGATCTTAGCGATCGGCTGTGTGTAACTGTGTCCGCACTTGGAGCAGGTATAGGTCATGATGCCTTCCTCTGTTGTCGTTGCAGCCTTCGTCACCTTTGATACATAGCTGTGTCCTGTTGCCGGAATATTCTCCGTGTAGCTGTCTCCACAGGAACAGGTGTATGTCCTTACCCCTGCCTCTGTACAGGTTGCCTCCTTCGTAATGCTTCCCGTATAGTTGTGAGTGTGCTGTTCCTCCGGCAGCTTCGCAATGCTCTCTGTGTAGCTACTGCTGCATCTGGTGCAGGTGTAGGTTCTGACTCCTTCCTCGGTTGTCGTCGGCTGCTTTGTTACGGTTGCTTTATAATCATGTCCCAATGCTGCCAGCTCTTTTCCGGTACTCATAAGTTTATCGCAGTCCGTACAATAGGTATCTCCTGCGTATCCGGTCTGCGTGCAGGTCGCTTCCCGCTGATTCCGTATTTCAGTGTGCGTGTGATCACATTCTCTTCTTGTAATCGTAATGCTTACACTTTCTGTCTCATAATTTCCCTTGTCAGCTCCTATATAAACCGCAGTCGCCGTCACAGCCACACCATCTGCAAGCACCGTGTCCTTATCTGCCTCCTGCCAGCTCCATCCTTCCTGAAGTGTAATATTGCCAACCTTCTTTGTGCTGTGTGCCGGTGTCATTGCAGCTTCCGGCATGTTTGGAGCTTTCGCTGCCTTATTGACCGTAACTGTTATTGTTCTAGTTACTGTATTGTAGTTGTTTGTGTCATCAGGTGTAAATACTGCCTGATAGCCTTTGTTGTTTACAGTCGGAATGATGTTCGTTCCTGTAAAGCTCCATGTTCCGGCAAGTGAATTGCCATCTGCCCCTGTCACACTTCCGCCTGTTATATCTGAACCGGTAAGCGCAGCATCCGGATTGTATCCACGCTCTGCAACGGTTGGTACTGTTACAACTATCGGAGTTGCCTTGGCTACTGTGATGGCTGCTGTTCCGGTAAGTTCCGCGTAATACGTACTGTCTGCCGGCTTGAATACCCAGCCCGCCTGTGTGGTTCCGGCTGCCGGTATCTCGTCCGGATTGCTCCATGAAAGAATACCTTCTATCACATCATCTGTACCGGCTTCCACAAAAACGGTATTTCCAAGTGTCAGCTTTGAAACCTTTTCCCCATAGGTCAGCGCATTGCTTCCATCTACAGATACGGTGTTTCCGCTCTTAATCTCTACCGTCTTCTTATCTGTAATACTAATCGTCAGCGTGTATCCAGCATTCGCATAGTTCTCCATCGAAGCTGTTACCGTGATAATTGCTGTCTTTCCAACCTTGGACGCATCTACCTGATTTACTTTATAGGTCAGATTTCCGGCTGTATCGACTGTTACCTCACTTAAAAGCTTCTCTGTATCTGTCTTTGCAACCGCATATGCTGTAGTTCCCCTATCCGTCGGAAGCTTTCCTGCAATATTCACACCGATTGCCTTACCGTCTGAACCGGAAGCATACGCATAGGTCTTATTTTCCGTGATGCTGGAAACGGTGAGTGGGCGTTTGGTAATATTTACCCAGGCGGAGCCGGAAGCATCCGCATAGCCGAACTGGGAGACCTTATAAAATACGATCTTTGGACCATTCGTGAAGTTGGTGTAGGTCAGGCTGTCCTGTGTGCAGCTATCTGCGCTTTCGCCGTATTTTACGGTTGCGCCACTGGGCACGCCGGTGAGGGTGATTCCGTGCGCCTTACCGTCATACACACCATCATAAGCCTCAGGCGAAATGCCGCTGAAGTTCTTCTGCGTGAGTTTGACCTTGATCTGCGCCGTCACAGGCATGCTGGGCTGCTCCACCTCGTTAGCAATCGAAGTAAGATCTAATGTTCCGGTGAGCGTCTGCTCCTCCAGCGTATTCGGATTATAACCGCTCCATGTGACGGGGATCTTATCAAATGTTTTGCCGTCCTCCGTGGTGATCGTCACGGTTTCGGGTAGTCCCAGCTCTTCCAGCGCCGTTCCGTAGGGCTTGTCCGTAATGCCAGTCAGCGTATGGCAGCTCTTTACCGTACGCTTGACAACCGTTACGTTATAGTCCTGAGTCAGCTCCTTGTAATTATTGGTATCTGTGGGAGTAAACACAATCGTGGTGGTCTTGCTGCCTGCGCTGTCCCAAGATTTCGCAGCACCTGCCTTGAAAGCGAAGGTGCCTTCGCCGCTGCCGCCGGTGAGGGTCGCTTCACTGTTGACATAAACCGATGCAGAAAGCGTCGGCCATTCGGTCACCACCGGATTAGCCTTCTGAATGGTATACTCCACGCTGGCAGTGGCAGCCTTGTTACCCTCGCCCACCGTGATGCTGGCGGTGTACTCGCCCGCGTCGGTGGGGAGCGCGCCGTTTTCCAACATCTGTTGACCATACGTGCCCGTCTTTATGTAGCTGATGGTGATCCCACTCGCCGCCGGACCCTGCCAATCGCTGCTTGCAGTCACCGTGGCGGGTTTGCCTTCCCCGCTGTAGGTCAGCTCGGCGGGGGCCGCAATGGTCACGCTGCCGCCGTTTCCGTCGGTCAGATAGCAGCCCTCTGCCGTACACTTCGCGGTGATGGTCGCGCCGCTTGCCGTGTACGTCCAGCTATGCTGATGCTGGGTCACGGTGAACGGCTCGCTGTAGCAATTGTAGCCGTTGCTGCACTGGACGTAAATGTGGTACTGATAGCTCTTGTCTACGGGCAGCCCGGAGATTGTGAGCGTCTTGCTCTTCTCGCCGGTATGCGTTGCAGTATTAACTTTTTTGAAACTCGTGGTCCAGTCGTTTTCTGATTCGTTAAACAGCTCCCACCAGTAGTAGTAGGTGACGTTCTCCGTTTCGGGCTCGGACGCGATTACCGCAGTCAGCGTGATATTGCCGTCCGTCGCAAACGCCGAGCTTCCGGTGTAGTTCGTATCGCTATTCGGATAGATCTTTTCGACCGCGAAGGGGGCTTTTTCAACGGTGACTTTTGACGGGATTGAATTGGCGTTGGGGAGCCATTCATTATCCGTTGTTTTTTTGTAAGCGTACCCCTTCGCCAGCAGCGCGTAGGGCTTGACATAGCCGGCATCGCTCGTGATCGCGCCGTAGCTGCCGCCGCTGAGGCTGGCGCTGCTGCCGTCGTCCTTTACAGCCACACGGCTGAAGGTGCCGTTGCTCAGCGAAAGCTTTCCGCCGTTCTTCGCCGTGACAATGGCGAGCTTCGTATCCTTGTCCTTGACGGTCAATTCCGCGTCTTTGCCGTCCACCGTCACATAGAAGCCTCCGTTGCTGCCCGTGACCGTCAGAGAAATGCCCTTGGCGATGAGGTCCACACCATCGACCGTTTTCCCGCCGGTCGCCAGCGTCACCGGCCCGCGGGTCAGCTCATAGGTGGTCCGCTTCCCGTTGACAGTGTCATCCACATTCTGATACAGCGTGATGGTCTTTGCACCGTCCGCCGCGTTCGCCGCCTCAATGGCAGTGGCAAAGGCCGTGTACCAGCTCGTCTTGTCGCCGATGGTCAGCGACGCCGCCATCTGCTTCTTACAGACACTGCAAATGCCCTTGCCGTCCGTGCCGCCGTTGTGCGTATGCGACACGACCTTGACATTTTCCAGCGTATTCACTCTATCATTGGTCACAGCCTGATTATCACTTGCTCCGTAATACGCCGCGCCCTCCGCCAGCAGGTCGGCGAGTTTGCGGTCGCCGTTGGTTTTGATCATCGTAAATGTGCCGCCGGAGAGCTTGACTTTGGTGGTGTAAAAATCCGCGAAGGTAAACGTGCCGCCGGTGATCGTCCCCGTGACATTGTAGTCAAACGTAACGCCGCCATATTTCTTTTCATTATTAAAGCTGCCGCCGCTGATGTTCGCGATGCTGCTGCCGTTGAATTTGACATTACCAGTGAAGGTACCGCCCTTGGCGTTCAGCGTACCGTTCACCTCGACGGAGGCGTCGGTAAATGTGACGCCCTCCTTCACCGTCGCCGTGCCGTCGATGGTCGCACCTTTATAGCTGCCGCTGGCAAAGGTCACGTCCGCGTTTTTAGCGACCGTCACATTCCTGGCGGTGTGCGTTCCGCCCTTCAGCGTCAGCGTGCCGGTCAGCGGCATGGAGGTGCCGAAAGCATACATATCCCGCAGCAGGGTCAGCGTCGGCTCGGTGCAGCCCTCATTGCTCCAGCCGTTCAAGGTCTGGATGGCCTCTACATAGCCGTGTTCCAGCGCACTGTCTTCCGTGAAGTAGGCAGTCTTGGTCGTGCCGTCGGTGCTCTGGGCGGTAATTTTCGTATACAGGTCCTTGTGGCACACAGAGCACACGGGGTTGCTGTCATCGGCGCACTGATGGACGCACTCCGGGAACTGCACCTTGTACGTTGTATAGCCGGTCAAGTCCACAATTTTAGCGCTCTTATCAACGATGCTCCATGTACCGTCCTTTTCGCCGTACAGCTCGCACTTTGCATGGTTGGTTTTCAGCAGGTCTTGAACGGTGAGGCTCTTGCTCTTCGTGCTGTCCGTGATCTTGCCGATGGTGCAGGCGTTTGTATTGCCATTCCACAGCTTCAGATTGTAGCCCGTACTTGTGGAGCCAGCCGCAGCATTGCTTAATACCAACTCGCCGATTTCGCCGCCAAAGCGCTCCAATGCGCCGCCGGCCTGCAGCTCCACGCGCGAAATCTTGCCGGTGTAGGAGTCGCCGACTGCAAGCGTTCCGTTGGAGGAAACGTAAAACGTGACATCGAGCGCCTGCGTTCCGCCGCCTGTTCCGGAATCCTTGACCGTCAGAGTCCTGGGTTTGTTCCCACCTCCGACGCTAATGTAATAACGCTCGCTGCTGACAGTTTTGCCATTCAGATCCAGCGTCGCTGAGTAGGTGTAAGAAGAAGAGCAATTTCCTGCGAGTGTCACATCCCGCAGCAGCGTCACGGTGTTGCCTCTGGCTGCATCAAACGCCTTCGTCAGCGTCTGATAATAGGCGCTATCGCCCACGCGCGCGTCGAATTGCGTATGGCACTTCTTGCAGGTGTAGCCGGTATCGTCCATCTCGTGCGTGCAGGGCACAAGATAGACCTTGCCGTCATCGCCCAGGCTGGTCACGCAGTCGGCGGCGTCCGCCTTGAAGTTCTCGGCGCTGAGCGTCACGCCGCTTGCCGGTTCGGCGATGGCCCCAAGATTTATGCCTTCACGCACGCCCACACGGATGACCGAATCCTCTCTCAATGCGCCTGATACAAGAATGGGCAGCTTCCAAGCTTCATTGGCGTAATAACCGGCCTTCACCGAGCCGGAAATAGTGAGCTCAGGAGTGTTGCTTTCCCTTCCGTCGTAGTAAACGTCATATTGAGAGTTGTCGGTAACGGTAGCATCGGTGAGGGTAATAGCGCCCTTTCCATAGATGCCGCCGCCCTCAAAGGTACTGTTGTTTCCGGTGATCGTCACATTCTCGACGGTTACCCCTCTCTCCGAATAAATGCCGCCCCCGTGGCCATAACTTGTATTCCCCGTGGCGGACGCCTTGTTGCCGGTGATCGTGGCGTTGGAGATCGAAACTGTGCCGGCGTTAAAGTGGATATAGATCCCGCCGCCGTTGCCGGCGGTCGCCTTGTTGCCGGTGATGGCTCCGCCGTCCATGGTGAAGCTGCACTTCTCACCCACATATACGCCGCCGCCACCGCCGTCAGACGCACCCGCAGTGTTATCGGAAATGGTTCCGCCATGCATGGTGAATCTTGGCGGGTCGGTCTGATTCGTCGTGCCGACAAGGAACACACCGCCGCCGCTGCCTGCTTTATTACCGGTAATCTCTCCACCATACATGGTAAAGGACGAGCCGGTCTGATAGGCGCTGCCCTTTATACCGACCTGCACGCCGCCGGTGATCGTGCCGCTGTACAGTTCAAATTTGCCGCCGTTGACGGTCACTTCGCCTTGAACCCTGCCGCTGCCGATGCAGTCGGTCAGCGTCAGCGTCGCGCCGCTGCCGATGGTGATTTTGCCGTTGATCGTCTGCCCGTTCAGGCAGAGGTTGACCTCGCCTTCTGGCACAGCCCAGCTCCCCGACACAGACCGCGTCAGATAATAGCTGCCCGCAGAATTAGGCAGGGAATCGGCTGCCGTCCATGCTGTGCTGTTGTTATGGGTATGACCGTTGTACCGCTGTCCTTGCCGCAGACACAGTGGGTATGCTCGCCGGACTGTGCGTCCGCCAACAGCGCGGTCTGGCTGTTGAACCAGCCGAGCAGCGCCTCGAAGTCTGCGCCGGTGATCTGCGCCTGCTGCTCTGCGTTCAGTGCTTCATAAGCATCATACGCCGCCTGAATGTCGTCATAAGCTGCGTCCAGCTCGTCGGCGGTCATGCCGTCCAACTCACTCACGATGGGCAGCGCATCGATCATCGTCTGCACAGCGGATACCGCCGCGTCCGCATTGTTCCCGGCGTTTTCATCCTCGCCGCTCTCCGGCGCATCTGCTTTACTGTCCTCAGCGCCACCGGCGTCAGGGGTACCGGTATTTTGCGGGTCACCCTCTGAACCGTTCTCTTCCTCATTCGTTCCAGCCTGTTCGGATACGGCGGGCGAAATTTCCTCCTGCCGCTCCTGCTGCACGATGGCGCCGCTCTCCGGCGTATCCTCCGCCGCTCGCACGGGTGCGGGCAGGAGCGTCAGACACAGCGCCAGCGCCATGAACATACTCAATACTCGTTTTTTCATAAGATTCTCCTTTAGGATATATGTATAAGGTTTATATTCAGCCCGTTCAAGCACAGGCACAGCTTTTATAGATCATCCGGAATGAGCCGCAGCTTTTTTGCGGCGGTCTTGGCTTCCGCCCGGCGCTTCACGTCCAGCTTGTCGAGAATGTGGCTGACGTGGGTCTTCACTGTGGGTAGTTTCACGTCCATGATCTGCGCGATCTCGGCGTTGGACTTGTCCGCACAGAGCAGATGGAGAATTTGCAGTTCCGTGGGCGTCAGCTCCTCGCCGGGAGCAAGGCTGGGTTCGAGGAAATGAGGGTAGAACGCCGCCTGCGTCCGCACCGCTGCCATCAGCCGCTTGCGCCATGCTTTGTCGCCGTCCCAGTCCAGTGCTTCCAGCAGCGGCAGTACCGCCGTGCCGTATACGCTGACGGTGCGGATGAAGCGGTACTCCGCCGCCGCATCCAGCGCCGCCGTCAATCGCTTGCGCCACCGCTCGTCCTTCTTGCGGTACAGGGCGATGGCAGTCAGGACATTCAGGTGAATGCCGTCGATGATGCGGGCGCAGTTTTGAATGTACGGCTCCATGGGTGAGAGCGTCAGCAAAGCGGCGTCCGGACGGTTCTGCATAATTTCCACCATTGCCTGCGTGAGATACCGGTAGCGCCGCATGACGTTCAGGTGCGTGGGTTCGCACGGGGCTTTTTCCCGATACCACGCGTCCGCCGCGTCAAGGTCGCCGGTGTGCATGTCAATACGGCAGAGCATGGCGTCCATATTGGGCAGAAAGCGTGTCAAACTGCGCTCGGCAAAGCATTCACGGAGTACCATGATGGTGCGCCGCGCGTCGGTGGGCTGCCCGTTTGCCAGCTGGCTGCGGGCCAGCAATCCGCTGACGGCGAACTCCATGTCCGACGTGCCGTAGTTGCGGATCTCGTTCATCTGCGGGAGAAGGGACAGCATCCGGCCGGCGACGTCCTCGCCCTTTTCAAACTTGCTCTCGGCAATGGCGCAGTCGGCAAGACACACACTGTCCCGCCCCAGTACTGCCTCCACGGGGAGACGGAGGGTTTTGTAGAGCAGGTCGTCCTTTTTGCTCCATTCGGAAAAGTCCTTGCCACCGTTCATGATGCTCGGCAGCGCGCTCGTGACGGAGAAGGACGGCAGCGCCACCTCTTTGTTCGTCAGCAGCCGGAACACGGCGGGGATGGTTTCCGTCAGACCCTTCACGCCCCGCTGGGGCAGGGAGATGTCCAGCCATGCAAGGCGGCCGCGCGCCTGCTTTCCGGCGGCGTCCTGCCTGCCGCAGTGTTCGACAAACTTTTGCAGTTCGCCATACCAGCGCTCCGAGCCTTCGTAATCCATGACCAGCGCGCAGAGCATGCTCATGCCCTGCATCAGCGAGGGGGAGGCGAGAATTTCCGTCTCCGGCAGGCTGCGGTAGTATTTTTCCATCTCGGCATAGTGCCCCATGCCGGGGTGAAGTTCTGCATTACGCACCAGCAGCTCGGAAACCTTGGAATGGTCACCGCCGCTGGTGTAGCATTCCAGGGCGTGGGCGTAGTCCTCCTTCAGCTCATAGTACAGCCCGCCCCGGCTGATGAGCGCTTTGCGCTTTTCCTCGGTATACTCCCGTTCCATCTCCCAAAGGAGAAAAGCCCGGAAACCCGACCAGAAGTGGAAGCGCTGGCAGTCTTCGTAGCGCAGCATAGTAGTGTATCGAAGAATCCAGTCCAGCCGTTCGCCGGCACGGGGATCGCCGCTGACCATTCGCGCCATTTCCAGGTCAAAACTTTCAAAGGGGGCCAGTTCCAACAGGAAGCGCCGCACCGGCAGGTCAAAGCGCCGGTAGATGGCGGTCTCAAAGTAGAGGAACACCTCGTGGTACACCCGTGCCACCAGCTCCGGCGTCCACGGCTTGTCCGGGGACATGCACCGCGCCGTGATGGCCACACCCAGCGGATAGCCCACGGATTCTTTCAATATTCCGTCAATCTCGCTATCTGTTACGTTTACTCCCGAAAGCTGAAACAGCCGCCGCACGTCGCCCGCGTCAAAAAGCAGGTCGTCGGCCTCCAGCACCGTCATCAGCCCCGTGTACTGAAACGCCGTCAGGCAGCCGGGCGGCACACCGCGCGAGAGTAGCACAAAACGGCGCTCCGGACTTGAGCGGATCAGTTCGCAAAGAGCCTGCTACCCGGCTTCCTCCTGCATGAACTGAAGATCGTCAATCAGCAGAATGTCCCAATCCTGCGCTGACGGTGGAATCACGCAGTCTGGGTCTGCCGCACTTTGCCGCAGCACGTTCCGACCGCGCAACAGGGCGTCAGCCAGTACGGTCTTTCCAAAGCCGCAGGGCGCACTGAAAAAAAGGACTCTACCATGCATCATGAAGCTGTCAAACCGTTTCTGAACGGAGGTCTTTATGATAATATTTTTGGTCATTTCTTCCCTCCCTTTCATACAGAGCGAGATTGCCATAAGCCTTTCGCAATCTGTCTTAAATTATATTATATGAGTTTGTTTCGATATGTAAATCATCCCAAAGGATGAGACACGCTGCATAGCAAACTGCTATGCAGATCAATTTTTGTTTGATTTTGATAGCATAGATGCAAATAAGCAGCCACACACCGAAGTGCGTGACTGCTATGTAAAAAGTTCGGAAAGGATTTTTGCAATCTGACACAGTTTCCTGGCCCTGAATCTCCATCAACATAAAAATATCTCCATCATTTCAAAAGAGAATGACGGAGATATTTCGCCTTGTTTATTCTTGTAGCAACCAATCGGCTATATCATGAATTTCGATTCCTTCATAGCTATATTTGGGATGCTTGGTTCTGGCAATAATCATTTTCGGATAAGCATCTCGGATCTGAAGCAGAGGAGAGCATTCTCTCTCAAATGTTTCCTGCCCGGAAATGTTGT
>OGEK01000380.1_pt1 | contig 49953 bp, 67 predicted proteins | sample 1570641 | NCBI WGS metagenome assembly OGEK01 (sample SAMEA2582136, study PRJEB24529) | metagenome | biome: Human gut stool | place: China | collected 2011
GCACAAAAACCATCACTTTCGATGAAATCGCCGCCAAAGATGCCCCAGAGGGCAATGGTTCGGATTTGGGTTGCTTCGCTCCACCAAAGAAAAACACCTAGGAACGCAAGTTCTTGGGTGTTTTCTTTTTGCTGTAACCCACTATGAAACCCACTTTTTAACCTCAAAGAAACAATGGTGGAGAAATGAGATATTCAAAAGAAAGACTCCAGCGTGTCGACGATATGATCTTCGAAATAATGAAGAGCGTTGAGCATATCCAGGCACATGAACAGGACAACTGCATTTCTGAGATAGCTCAGCTCTGCTTAGACCTCCAAACTATGACGGAAGAGCTACGGTCTATTCTCGAGTCGGAAAAGTGATTGTATGTATGCCGCTGTCCAAGAAAATGTCTGAGGGTGAGTGAATATACTGTAATACGATAGAATACAGGTCTTTTTACTACTGTCAAGAGGTACAGACTCAAAGGGGCTTCCAAAAAAATTGGGACACTATTGTAAATAATACACAAAAAACAGTGCCATGTTCGTGAACACCGACGGAGGAAATTTTGATATAATAGAACAAACGCCAATAAAAGCAAACCGAAAGCAATGTTAAAAATACATTCATGCTTTTTGCAAAACTGTTTGCTATAATCATTGGCTATACTTTGAAAGGAGGCATGGTTATGGCTTACAGCGCATTTGAAGTGGCACGGTATATCATCCACCACGAAGCACAACAGAATAGACCCGTTAGCAATTTGAGATTGCAGAAGCTCCTTTACTTCGTGCAGGCTAAGTTCGTCATGGATAGCCATGGCACCTCTCCCTGCTTTTACGAAAAGATGGAGGCTTGGGGTTTTGGCCCTGTTGTTCGAGAAGTATACTATGAATATCGCTATTATGGTGGCGCAATGATCCCACCAGAACGGAATTTCTCGACAACTATTGCGCCGCGGGATCAAAGTATGCTTGATGAGATACTGAATGATTGCGCACAATTCTCTACGTCGGCATTGGTTGACATTACCCATTCACAAACGCCATGGCAGGAAGCTCGTCGTTATAATAAAGAGATAACAACGGCAGCTATCTACAATTACTTTAGAGGTAAATGGAATGGCTAATCCTAAAGTTTCAAATGGACCGCTTTTTGCTGGGAATGAAAGTGAACAGCAAGAGCATCTTCCGCACAGCGGAGCCATCAGCGAGATGGAAAACGCACTTTGGAACTTGTGCGACCAACTGGATCATTCTACAGACGTAGCAGAAATGAACTGCGCTGTATGGGCGGATGCGCTAAAAAAGTATATTGTAGAGCGAGACGACAGGATTTATTATTCTGCGATAAGCAACTATGTTTTTCAAATGAATGAAGAACGCTTCCCCGATTTTCTTTCCAATATGGACAAGGTCGTGGGCTATGCAGAGAAAAATCTGCATAGAAGTGAAGAACAGGTTGACAAAGACACCTACCGCACAATTATCAAGTTCTACGACCATATAAACTTGGCGCACCAACAACAAGTTACATTTTCAAACAAAAAAGAAGACCTTCGAGAAGATGTGAAGAACGAAGTTCATAAGACACTGGACCCAAAAATCTCGGAAATCACAAAAGACATGACCTCCCAGCTAGTTGGACTTATCTCAATATTTACGGCATTGTCGTTTATTGTGTTTGGTGGAATATCCTCTTTGGAGAATATGGTTACATCGCTGCAGGGTACATTGAAAGACCAGCAATCTGTTTTGCCAATTCTAATTCTTGCGATGGCGTGGGCGTTCTGCATGATGAACCTGCTGTTCGGATTCATGTACTTTGTGATACGCATTACGACTTTGGAGAAACCAGTTGACGAAAATGCAGCCAATGTAGTACAGAGATACCCGGTCGTTTTCTTGTGTAACTATATCATACTGGCGCTACTGGTTTTATTCAGCGGAATGTGGTTTGCAGAAGTAAATGCTGTAGGTAAAAGTGTTTTTGAATTTTTTGTAGATTCAAAGCACTCAACATGGACCTTCTGGATTTTTGTTGTCTTATTCATTGTTTTCTTTGGTGTGTTGGGCTGGTTTCTATGGAAATGGTACGGATCCAAGAAGTCTTCAGAAAAATAATTCTATAACAAAAGAGCCGCAACTCTTGAGGATTATCCCCAGAGTTGCGGCTCTTATCATGCTATGCAGTTATGGCCGGTCTCTTACTTCACACTCTTCCTCAGCCGCTCAAACTCGGCGTCAGCCTGAATGGCCTCCTTGGTGAAGGAATTGTTGAACCACCAGTTGACCAGCGCAGACACGGTGGTGAAGCCGGTGGAGATGAGCTGCTCGAGCTGGGCGCTCTCGATGGGCAGCACGGGCTTGCCTGCGGCGCTCAGGATCTGGTTGATAAGGGCCAGCGCCAGCACGGCGGTGCGGGCGATGGTGGCAGCGGAGACGGTGCGGGTGGTGATATGTGCATTCATGGGATGTCCTTTCTCCCGGCGAGGCCGGGCGGTCAGTCGTGGATGGGCAGGGCCTTGGCTCGGTTGTACAGCTCCGTGCCGGTGCCATTGCCGCCCATCGTGTGATAGGTCTTGTAGAGGTAGGTGAGGTTGCGCAGGCCGTCGGGGGTGATATGGCCGAGGCTGAGGAAGTGGTAACACTCGGTGTAGATGCGGTCGTGCAGGAGGGCCAGCACGGCCTGCCAGAGGGCTTTGATCTTGGGGATGGCCGCGAGGACGGCCCCGCCCATCAGCGCGAAAGCCCACTGTGCCCAGTATTCGAGGATGAACTGCATCGGAATCACCCCCTCACATACTCCACCGGCTCTTGTTCGCCCGGGTGTCGATGTGCACCCAGCCGGTCACGCGCTTGGGGTGCTTTGCGTCCTTCGGATAGCGCCCGATGCCGCCCCGTCCGGGCAGCAGGGTCTCGGCGTAGGCGGCCACAGTGGCCACATCCACGCCCTCAACGTAGAAGTCCGCCGCCCGGCCCAGCAGGTGCTGGCTGGACTTGCTGCCGCCCACGGCGGCGTTGTGGGCAGCGGTGCGGTAGCCGCTGGTGATATGTACCGGCTTGCCGAAATGCTCCCGGATGCACTGGAGCAGCACCACCAGCTCCTCGTCGATGAGGATGACGTCGCTGCCCTTGCAGCCGAACTCCCGCACCTTGAAGCTGGGTGAGAGCTGCCGGGTGGAGTCCCGGGACATGGAATATTTTTTGATAGCGATAGAGACCACGACCTTTCTTTTTTCTGTCCGTTGACATTGTATTGCAAATGTGCTACATTGTATTCAGAAGGAGTGTGATACCATGGCACAGACCACTGTAAGCATCCGCATGGATAACGATCTAAAGAACAGCTTTGACCACATCTGCAACGAGCTGGGGATGTCCATGTCCACCGCCGTTACTATGCTGGCTAAAAAGATGACCCGGGAGCAGCGCCTGCCTTTCGAGCTTTCAGTAGACCCGTTCTATTCGGAACAGAATCAGGCCCGGCTGCGTAAGTCCATTGCCGAGATGGAAGCCACCGGCGGCACCATCCACGAGGTCAACTTCGATGATTAAGGCATGGACGGAAGAAGCGTGGGAAGATTTTGAATACTGGACCACCCAGGACCGCAGGATGCTCAAGCGGATCCTACAGCTTCTGAAGGACATCGACCGCAACGGCTATGAGGGCATCGGCAAGCCCGAGCGCCTCAGCGGCGATCTGGCCAGCTATTGGAGCCGCCGCATCGACGATGCAAACCGGATCGTCTACCGCATTGATGGCAGCGTGGTCAAGATCGTCCAGTGCGGCTCCCACTACAGGGACAAATAACCCCTCCCGCAGCCCCCACCCGGGGGCTGCTTTTTTGTTGCGGCGGGGTCAGTAGTAGTGGTAGCCCTCAACAGTGCAGTAGTCATCACTGTTATCCGCAGGATAATAAATGCTGATGTTTCCCTCGGCTGAAAATGTGACCTTTGCATAATTGCTGGACGCTATCGAACTGTTGTACCTTGAATGTTGCATCCACGATACATGACCTGAGCCTCCTCGGGCAACCCGTGCCGTTTTTTGCTGCGAGTAAGGGCGAGCATCTATAAAAGCAAAAGCCATAGGCTTCACCACGATATAGTCCACCTCTGCCGGGGCAGTGGTGCTCATACCGCTGGAAGCGCCCATGGCCGCACTCCAAACTAACTTCCCGTCCATGTACATCATCCTCTCTTTCTCTTTTTTGCTCATGCCGCCGCTGACGGCCACGCTTCCCAGCGCCATCCTCAAGCCCCCCTTTCGGCAGCGGCGGTCTCGGTGTCCGTGCTCCGGTCGGCCACACCCCACTCCTCCCGCAGGGCCTTGAGGGCGGCGTCCCTGTCCTCGGTCTCGCCGGCCAACAGGGAGAGCAGCAGGGCCTTGGCGTTGTCACTCAGGCCCTCGCCGGGGTCGCCCTGCGGGCCGGGGAGACCGCGCGGCAGAGTCAGGCAGAGCTTGCCGTCCCGGATGCCGGCGGCGGGTGTGTCGCCGGTGGTCACGCTGCCGATGCCCTCCACCGCCGCGGCGCAGGCGGCTGCGATGCCGCCCTCCATCCGGTTGAGCACGTCGGGCAGGCTGACCTTCATGCCGGTGACGAAATGCTGTTTCACATACTTCATGGTGTACCTCCGTTACAAAGTCGTGTCTTCGAGGACGGTGTCGCCCAGGGTGTCCTCTCCGGTGTCAGCGGTCGACGCCGAGGGTCCCAGCAGTTCCACCTGCATCTGGATGCCGCCCTCCGGGACCTTCTCGGCCCAAAACGTGATGCTGCCGTCTTTCGTCTCGCAGACGCCCGCGAGGCCCGCCGCCACCGCCACGGTGAAGGTCTCCGGGGTGGGTACGGCGGAGGGGACGTTTGCCTCTCTCGCCGCCCGCAGCTCTGCCGTCTGCTTGTAGGCGTAGCCGGGTACGTCGGTGCATTCGGCCCAGCCGTCCGCCGTCAGGGTCATCGGCCAGATGCCCAGATAGCCGCCGGTGTAGCTGGCCAGCAGGCTGTCGCAGAGAGCCGCCGTCTCTTTGGCTTTCGCCAGCGCCTGTCGGCCCAGCTCGTCCATGGGGATCCCGGTCACGCCGTCCCGCATGAGGCCGCAGAGGGCCTCGTCGGTGCGGGTGTCGGTGAGGTCGGCGGTGGAGACGGAGGTCTGGCCCGCCGGGCGGGAGACCTCGGCGAGGCAGAGGTCATAGACCATCTCGGTGCGGGAGAGGTCCGGGCCTGCCGGCTCGGAGGACGGCGCGCCCTGCAGCACCTGCAGAGAGGTGCTGCGGCTGGTAGCGTCGTACCGGAGCACGACGCGGTCGATGCGGGGCAGAGCGCTGTCCGCGAGGGGCAGCGTGAGGGTCTGGGCCTCCCGCATAGTGACGCTGAGGCCCACCCACCGGCTGACGTGCATCCACGCCTGCCCCGCGCTGACGGTGAGGTCGGTGCTGCCATCGGCGGCAGCAGCCACCGCGAAATCAATGTCGGTGCTGTAAACGCCGCTGGTGCGCCCGGCAAAGTAGGCCGCAGCATCCTCGGCGTCATAGGTGATGCCGCCCAGCGGGTAGGTAATAATTCCGGGGGAGCTCAAGCTATCGCCTCCTAGATCTTGCGCCAGACCGGCGTACCCAGCCGCGCGGTGCGGGTGGTGCCGTCGGTCTGGCTCTGAATGATGATGTCGGCCACCCGGACGGTGGCCTTGTAACCGAGTTCCGGCAGGGAGCAGAAGCAGACGTCGCCCGGCTCGAGGCCGTCGGCGTCCAGCGTCATCTCGATGCTGCCGGTGCGGAGCTGTTCGAGGAGCTTCGACGCGCCCCGGTCGGCCAGCCTTTTGAGGTAGCTGGCGCTGGTATTCGTCTCGCTGTCCTCGGGCTGGACGTCCCGGGCGTCGATGATCATCTCCCGGCGCTCCGCACCGGCAGCATCGGTGTCGCCCGCCCAGACCATGGCCCGGTCTTTGCCCTCGCCCGCCCCCAGCACGAGGGCCACGTTGGCATAGCTGCCGTCGCCGAAGGCCCAACTGGCCTCTTGTAAACTGCCCCACTTGGTCGAAAAGCGGTTGTTGGGGTCGGCAGTAGGCCGCCAGACCTCGAACACGAGTTTTTTCGCACTGTTTTTACCTATGAGGATGACCCGGAAGCCCAGGTCGCAGGCTGCACCCACCGTTTTGAAGTAGTCGAAGAGGGTATTCCCCGAGGTCTGCTGCTCAAAAGTGGTGTCAAAGCCCTTCGGCTCGGCCACCTCCAGCCGGGGCCACGGGGCGGCAGACTTGGCGAGGGCTAGCATGGCAGCCTCGGCGTTCTCGTTTTTCACGGCAGCCACGCTGACCCGCTTGGTGTAGATCCACGTGGCCGGGTAGCCGGTGACGACGAGGTTGGCGTCCTCGTTCTCGTTGCTCCGGTGACAGATGCGCATGGGTACACGGGTCGCGGCGTCGGTGCGGACGAGCCAGCGGCCCTCCCGCAGGAGCGAGAGGTTCTCCTCGGTGGGGCGGACTTCCAGAGTGAAGCTGCCTTCGGAGTTGTAGGGCTCATCCCAGTACACCGACACCCATACGTCGATATTCCCGAGGCGGGCGAGGGTCGTTTCATCCAAGACGTCGAATGTCATACCAACACCTCCGGCAGGATGCCCACCACCATCGGGTAGAAGGAGATGGACGCCTGCAAGCCCTCCCTGCCGCTGGCGGCGTCGGCGGTGAGGACGTTATCGCCGGGGTGCAGCTCCATGAGGTCGCTGTCCTCGTCCAGCAGGGCGAAGGCGTTGGTCTCCACGCCGCCGGAGATGAGCTTGACGGCCAGACGGTCGGTGGTGGTGCGGTAGATCTCCAGCACGTCCCCCTTGTTCAGGGTGGTGTCAAAGCCGATGTGCTCCCCGGTGGTGCTGTTGCGGATGGCGGGGTTGACCACGATACCCGAGGAGCGGAGCTTCGCGGTGAAAGGCACCGGCAGCGCACCAGGGTTGCGCACGTTGAGGAAGTAGCTCTGCCGCCACTCGCTGTACCGGTGGCTGTCGTAGCAGAGCGGGAAGCGGAACTGGGGTACGAAGCCGCCCATGACGGCGTTCTGGCTCTCGAGGCTGTACCAGTAGGGCTTCGGGCGGTAGAGCATGAAGTCCAGACGGGGGTATGGGTGGAGCTGGACGGTGTAGGGGGTCTTTTGCAGGAAAAACCGGGAGAAGTATTTGTCCCCGAAATAGGCCGTGCCTGAGGTGAAGAAGGGCAGCAGCTGCAAAAAGCGGTCAGCCTGCGCCTCCCCGTCCGGCCCCCAGAAGTCCGCGATGACCTCGTGGGCCACGCCTTCGACGCTCTGCCCCTCTACCGTCACACCCTGCTGGTTGACGCCCTGCGCCGTCTTGAGGGTGACATCCACGCCCGAGAGGTTGTCGATCTGATAGGGGATGCCGTAGTCCCACCCGAGGTCGAGGGATGCCCCGGCGTCGGTGACTAATCGGAGATGGTCTTTGCGCACGGGTGGATGGCCTCCTTTCAGCGGCTCTGTGCCTTTGCGCGGTCGGCCTCCCAGCGCGCTTCGCGCTGAAGGTCGGCGGCGGTGTGGGCCTTGGAGTAGATGTTCTGGGTGATGTTGGTGTCGCCCTCGCGGTAGCTTCTGGCCGCAGCGGCGACCTGTGCCGTGCCGGAGGCCGCTACCCGGCTGCCCACGGCCATGTTGTCGCTGAGGACAAGGGCGTTTGCACTCTTGACCAGCTTGGCGAGGGACTTGTTGATCTCAGTAAGCTTCGCGGTGTTGGCGTCGATGGTGTCCGTCAGCTTGTTGGACCCGTCGGTGATGCTGGGGGTGTCGATGCCGAGGCCGGAGCCTCCCCCTCCGCCACCCCCGCCGCTGCCGCCAGAACCGCCGGAACTGCTGCGGCTCCCGCCCAGCTTGGACACGATGGCCGCGATGGCGACGCCCAGAGCGACGGCGGCAGCGGCCACCACGAGGCCCGCCGGGATGCCGAAGAGGGTGGAGGTGAGGGCCGCGCTGATGGCGGCCAGCATCCCTTCGACGGCTGCGCCGATGGTGCCGATCATGCCGGCGAAGCCCGCATAGATGGCGGGGAACATACTCAGCAGACCGCCGGAGAGGCCGGCGCTGATGGCCTTGGCCGCAGCGGCCAGCGGGACCTTGAGTGCGCCGAACACGCTTTTCAGGGTGCCGCCCATCTTGACGGCCATAGAGGAGATGTCGCCGAATTTGCCGGTGATCCCCTCAAAGAGGCTCTGGCCGATGCCCCACGCCGCCTGCGCCAGACTGCCCGCCGCGTCGCCGAGGACGCCGTTGAGCTGGTCCACCAGCGAGAAGGCGTAGTCGGTGAGCTGCTGCTTCTGGTCAGCGGTCAGGCCGCTGTAGAGGGCGGATGCCGCCCACTTGCCGATGCCCACCCAGTCGCCGGATTTGAGCGCGCCAACGAGGGCGTCTACCGTGCCGAGGATGCCCTCGTTGGCACGCTCTTTGAGGGCAGACCAGAGGCCGTCCAGTGTCTTGGCGGCGCTGTCCTTGATGGTCTCGGCCACCTGCTCGGTGCCGTCGGCGGCGATGGTCTTGACGGTCTCCACCGTGCGGAGCTCCCCGTCGATGACTTTGTCCTGCGTCTGGGTGATGACCCGCTGCTGCTCGGTGGTGCCGTCCGCGAGGGTCTTGGTCACGGTCTGGGTGGTGGTCTTGATGCCGTCCACAATAGCCGTGCTGCTGGCGGTCACGGTGTTCACTACGTCTCGCACGGTCTCCATGGTCTGGCTGACCGTCCGCTTGCCGTCTGCCGCGATGGTCTCCACGGTCTTGATGTCCTTGAGCACACCGTCCACCAGCTGGCGGCTGGTGGAGGTGATGGTCTGCTTCTGCTGGGTCGTGCCGTTGGACAGCGTTTCGGTGACAGTCTCGGTCGTGGTGGTCACGCCGTCCTTGACTGCGGTGGTGGTGTCGCTGATGGACTTGATGATGTCCGCCGTGGCCTGTTTTGTGCTCTTGGCGGCAGAGGTGGCCGCAGCGGCAGCGGCGGTGGCAGATGCCGCCGCTCCGGAAGAGCCGGAACTGCTGGCCGCGTCAGCTTGAGACTGTGCGACCCGCTCATTGTGCTTGTCGAGGCGGCTCTGGCTTGCCTCATCTCTTTTCGACTGCTGATAGCTGCCGATAGAGTTGGAATAAGCCTCGTTGTAGGCATCTTTTGCTGCACCGAGGCCGTTTTTCAGAGAGCCAAGCGCGGCGGCTGCACCCTTGATGCGGGCCACCAGCTCATTGATCCAGTCCACCACCGAACCGATGACATTCGAGGCTGTCTTTTGAATGGCCGAAAATGCTGAATCGACAGCAGAGCGGAAGGTCTCGCTGGTGTGGTAGGCTGTCACAAGCCCCGCCGCCAGAGCGGTCAGAGCGGCCACGACAAGCCCGATGGGATTGGCCGAAAGCACGGTATTCAATGCCGCCTGTGCCACTTGCAGACCGGTAGCTCCTGCGGCGGCAGCTTTATGGGCCGCAGCCATCGCGGTGGTGGCAGCGGTATGCAACGCCGTGATAGCTGTAGCTGCTGCCACGGTGGCTTTATAGCTCAGGACTGCCGCTGTGACGGACACGACCGCCGCCGTCAGGACGCCGATGGTCTCCTTGAGCGCGGCCATTTTGCTGTCGTCCTCGGTGATGGAGACGACCAGCTCGTTTGCCTTGACGAGGATGTCCCTGAGAGCCGAGAACAGCCCGCTGGTCAGTTCACCGGTCAGCGCGGCCACATTGTCCTTCAGGGTGGACAGCCTGCCGTTGAAGGTCTGGCTGGCCTCCAGCATACCGTTGTAGAACTGCCCGCCCTCACTGGTGGCAGCAGCCACGGCGGCTTCCAGCTCGTTGAAGCTGACCTTACCGTCCGAGATGCGCTTGTAGAGGGCGCTCATGCTCTCGCCGGTGGCGTCGCAGATCTGATTGAGCGGGTTGAAGCCCGCGTCGATCATCATGTTGACGTTTTCCAGCGTGACCTTCTGGGCGCTGGACATCTTGCCGTAGGCCCGCACGAGGGTCTGGAGCTTGTCCGCGTTGCCCAGCGAAATATCGCCCAGACGTTTCAGTACGCCGGTGGTGTCGTCCGCCGCGACGCCGAACTGTAAGAGGGTCTGGGTCCCCTCGGTCAGGTCGGACAGGGAGAAGGGCGTGCTTGCGGCCATCCGGCGTATCTCTTCCAGCTTCTCGGCGGCAAGCTGTTCGTCGCCCAGCATGACCTTGAAGTTGGTCAGATAGCTTTCCATCTGGGCGTTGTAGTCCAGACCGGACTTGACCACGCTTTTCAGGCTGGATGCCGCTTTCTTGGCAAAGTCCGCGATGAGCTGGCCTGCGGCCACCGTCCACTTGCTCGTGGCTTTCTCAGCCGGGTCACTGTTGAGCTTTACTTCGCCGGTGATGGAAAAATCTGCGGCCAATGTGTCCACCTCTCTTTACGAAAAAGAGCGCAGGCACAGTGGCACAGGCTTAGAGTTTTATTTCGATTTCTTTGCGGCAGGCCGGGTTCTTGCATTTGACCCAGATGCCCCGGGCGCGGGCCTCCGGGATGGCCCAGACCGGCAGAGGCCGGCCGCACAGGGGGCAGAGCACCGGGGCGCGGTCAGCGCCGGAAGCGGGCCGCAAAGGCTTCGTTGCGGTCTTGCAGGGTGACAATGCGACCGCCTCCTTTCCGCAGGGCAGCGGGCAGAGCGAAGCGTTCCTTCAGCTCGGCACGCCGCTCCCGCTCTGCGCCCTGAAACTGCGCAGGGTCAGCCGTCCGGAACCCGATGATCTTCGCCAGCTGGGTCTCCTCGGGCAGGTTGGACATGAGGGCCTTGAACCGCCACCAGTGGAGCCTTGCCCGGGTGAGGTCGATGCCGTATGCCTGCTGGAACGCGGCCACGATGGCGGGGCCGTCGGTGACGTAGTCCAGCGCCAGCTCCTCGGTGCGGCTGCTGCCGGGGCGGTCGGCCACCTCCTGCGGGCCTGCGGTGTAGAACTCTACCAGCGCCTTGAAAGCGTCCACCTCTTCCTCCGGCGGGACGGCCACGCGGTAAAAACGGCGCATGGTTTCCCGGGCCAGCTCAGGCAGGCCCTTTTCGTCCTCCGGGAGGCGGAGATATTGCCCGTTGAACCAGACCATGGGCCGGAAATCCCAGTCGATGGGCCTGCCTGCCCACATGTGGGGCAGTCTGTCCAGCAGGATGTCAGCCATTTTCCAGAGCAGCCAGCTCATCCAGAAGCTGCCTGCGGCGGGCGGCCTTATCCACCCGCTCCACCATCTGGGCGGCGGCAGGCTGGGCCGGATAGCTCACGGGCGGCTTGTGCTTGTCCTTCTGGCGCTTCTCAGCCCGGCGCTGGGCGCGGTTCTGGGGGACGGCCGCCGGGCGGGAATAACGCGCCTTTTCGGCAGCGGCTGCCTGCGTGATCTCGTCGAGGACGTCGTACAGACGGCTGACATCGTTTTCGTTCAGCCCCAGACGGGCGGATGCTCCTGCGCCCAGGATCTTGTCGAGGCCGCGCATGGAAACGCGGGCCTGTGCGCGGAGACGGTCGCCCAGGCGGACATTCTCCCGTTCGCACCGGGCTGTCTCGGCCTCGCCCTCCCGGGTCATCTCGTCCAGTGCGTCCTCCAGACGGTCGAGGTCGTTGGCGTTCAGAAGCGAAAAATCAAATTCCTGTCCATGGATCAGCATTTATCGGTGCTCCTTTCTCTCAGCCCGCGACGGCGGTGTTATAGTCGAACTCAGCCGGGGTGCCGATGCCCTTGAAATCGGCGGCAAAGGTGGCATTCGCGCCGGCGCTGCCGCCCACGTCGCTGGTCAGGATGAGCGCGCCTTCGCCCTTCTCGCCCTTGCCGGTGCGGAGAGAGAAGTAAACATAAGGCACCACCACGCTCTGGCCGGAGCCGAACGCGATCTTGTGGGAGAGCAGGAAGTCCTGAAACGCATCGCCCACATAGCGGTCGCCCTGAATGGAGAGGGTACGCTGGACACTGCCTTTGGTGGTGACAGGGCCGGTGCGGATGTAGGTGTTGTCGGAGGTGGAGGCGTTCAGTGCGCCGCTGTGCTCCCGCACATGGTCGGCGCAGACTACCCAGTTTTTCACGTCGGTCTGGCTGGCCTCGGTCTGGACGGCCAGCAGAAAGTCGTCGGTGGTCTCCACGCCGGTATAGTCGGCGCTGGGGGTCAGGCCCGACAGCTTGACGGCTTCGGTAACAGTCATAGGAAAAACTCCTTTCGTTTCAGCCCTTGGGCTGGTAATATTCAAGCCGCAGCTGCAGCTGCATCTTACAGCTGCCCGCGCTGGCCGTGACGATGTAGCCGCTGGACGTCACTGAAACGCGCAACGCTTCCTTGCGGCCATCCAGCCGGGGCAGGTGATGCCGGTCGTTCTGGGCCAGCACCCACTCGGTCAGCTGCTCAAAAAAGCCGCTGTTCGCGATCTGGACGCTCTGGGCCTCGCTGTAGTCGCGGCGGGAAACGAAGATGTAGCTCTTGGCGAGGTTGCGGCCGGAAAAGAAAACAGCCGTCACCGGGTCGGTGGGGCTGTCCTCGATGGAAAACTCGGCCACAGACTCCGGCGAGAGGCCGGAAATGCGGAAGGCTGCGCCGTTTTCGCTCTGCTCCTCGGAGATGAGGGGGCAGGTCTTGAGCCATTCCCTCATCGCGGTGATGGTGGCTTTCTCGCTCATAAGTGTCCTCCCCAGAAAGTCGTGACGGCCTTGGCCCCGAAGAGGGCCAGATGTTCGCCCACATCAGCAATAGCCCGCTGGCCCCAGTAGGAGCCGCGCAGACCCTTGTATTTGTCCTCCTGCCAGGTGCCGCTTTCATCATAAGCGCCGTGCCAGCTGCGCAGGTCGGTGCCCTCGGCATGGAGGTAATACTGCTTGCGGGCATAAGGGGTATTGTAGACCAGCAGTCCCTCTTCGTAGTTGGATGCAGTCTGAACGCTGTTTTTCAGCTGGCCGGTGTCGAAGGGGACGTAGCTGTCGATGAGCCGCGCGGCCTCCTGCGCAAGGGCGAACTGGGCCTTTTGCAGGGCAGCGGTCTTTTCTGCGCCGAAGTCGGGGCGCCAGCTCAGCTCCATCCGGATGCCGTCCACCTGATATTTCAGGCCGTAGGGCTGGTCAAAAATGGGCTTGGACATGAGGTGTCAGCTCCCTTCCACATGAAAATGCGGCAGCGGGACGCCCCGGTTGTCCGAGACATCCGCCACCGTACAGCAGATGTGTGTTTTTTCGAGGGCGGCATACTCGGCCTCGGTCAGGCCGCGGACAGCGCCGCAGAGGAGCTTGCCGCCCCGCTTGAGCGTCCAGTGTGCGGCTTTTTCTGCCGGGGGCAGACACGCCCACTGGGGATAGGGCAGATAGCCCGGCACAGGCGGGAGGCGGATATGCACCACCCTCTGGGGGTCGCCGGAGGCCGAGGTGCGGCGCGTCTCCCGCCAGCTGCACCCCGTGAGCACCTTGCAGATCGACCGGTCTGCTTCGGTGGCCGCGTCGTGCAGCAGCATGACGACCGTGACGGGCGTCTGCATCAGAAACACCCCCGATACAGCAGGCCGTGGGGGTCACTGCCCAGTGTATTGGCGAGGATGCCCTGCGCCTCTGCCGCCAGCCGTGCGGCCAGTGCGCCGGAGGTGAAGGTCATGGACACGCCATCGTTGGAGACGCTGGACGCGCCGGGCGGCGTGCAGGCGCTCTGTACGGCGTTCGCTGCGTCGATGATCTGGATGCAGGCGTCCGCCAGCGCCTCTGCACAGCCTTCGCACGCTGCGGCGTGGCCCTCGGCCCGGCCAAAGGTCATCCGGTCGATGAGCCGGGACGCCCGTGCGGCCAAAGGGGCAAAGGCGGCTTCGTCCAGCGTGCCGCCGGTGGCTGCATACTGGTCATAGGTGCAGTAATTCAAAAAAATCAGCTCCTTTTAGGCTCCCCTAACAGGGGAGCTGGCTGCCGCAGGCAGACTGAGAGGTTCGGTCACGCTTTCTTCTTGATGAGGATGGTCTGGGGCTTGGTGACTTTGAAGGCGTAGACCTTGCGGCCCTTGACTGCGGACGCGCCGATATACTTGCTGGAACCATTGAGATCCTGCACATGGACGGGGACGGCCCACTCGTCGATGAAGGCAAACCAGTTGGGGTGGCCAGCGATGTACTCCACATTCTCGCCGAGGGTAGAATCCTCAAAGACGGTGAAGCCAGCGATGCGGCCCACAGCGCCGGTCTGGACGACAGCATCGCCAAGGTCAGATGCCTTGATGAACTCGGGGCTCTTCAGCAGCAGACCATAGATCTCGGGGGAGACCAACAGCCAGCGGCCCTCGGTGGGGACATGGACGGTGGAGAGCTTGGTGCGGGCGTCCACGACGTTGCCATAGATGGTCTTTTCGGTCAGGGCGGTGGTGGTGCCGAAAGCCGTGCCGGTGGTGGTCAGCTCCGCAGAGCCGTCGGAATCCACCTGCAGCGCCAACGAATAACCGGCACTGTCCAGACGGTCGGCCACCAGATCGTCGGGAACACTGACGGCGTCGAAACCGTCGATGATCTCATTGACGGCCTTGTCCTTGTCGATGTTGACGGTGAGATAGGTGGTATCGCCGCCGGTCAGCTCTGCGCCGGTCTGCTTGTCGTAGTCGTTCACAGTGACTTCGGTGTCACGAACGGGGACTTTGACGGAACCGGCCTTGGGGCTGCCCTCATAGCGGCTGTTGCAGATGACGCCGACCTTCTTGACCAGCGTCGCCCGGAGCTTGAGGTCAACCAGCTTGGAATAACGAACCTGTGCTTCGTGTGCCATAATATTTCCTTTCTATCAGTCGATCTTGATGCCGGGGTTCATTGCCTTGAATGCTGCGGTGACGGCATCGGTGTCGCCGGTGGGCGGAGTGCCGTGCTCTGCGCCGCTGGAAACGTGGACGCTGCCGCCCTCTGCGGCCTCGCCGAAGGCCCAAGGATTTGCCTTTGCGGCTTCTTCCAGCGCCTTGTCGATGTCGGTGGTGCGGTCTTTGGAGGACTTGAGGGCCTCCATGTCCAGCAGGGCGCGGACGGCCTTGACGCTGCGGCCCTTCTTGCCCATGATGGCGGTGTTCAGGGCCGAGTCGAAGGCGAAGCCGTCCGCCTGTGCCTGCATATCGCCCCGGAGCTTGGTCAACTCGGCCTCGTACTCGTCCGGGGTCTTCTTGCCGTCAAAGGCTTTCAGTCCGTCCTGCGCGGTCTTGAGCTGGGCCTGTGCGTTTTCGAACTGGGTCTTGAACTGTTCGGCGACGGTCTTTTCGCGGTTAATGTCAGCGCCGTTTTCGCTCATCAGCCAGTTGAGCTGTTCATCGGTGATGCCGGGAATCTTTGCTTTTACGTCTTCACGCTTCATAAATAAACCCCTTTCTTTGGGTGAAACTACGGTTTTGTAACGCGGTTCGCCTTCCGCATGTTGCCGGGCAGGGTACGCGCTGCCCGCCGCGATGGTGTCCACTCTGTCCTCACGCGGGCAGAATGGGCATGAAAAAAGCGCCCCTGCCCGGATGGGCAAAGACGCTCGCGGTATTTGGTTGTTAGTCCCAGTCAGCATAGTGCTGACACTTGAGACAGCTTTTGTGGGCTTCATCCCAGCTGCAAGGCGGCTTATCGTCGCCCTTCAGGCAAAGAATATCATCGCCGATGTTGGAAATGTCGAAGCACAAGCCGCAGTCGATTTTTCGGTTGTAAATGGGACAAAACCATTCTTCAAGCTTCACATCATCACTAATGCGGAATTCCATGCTTTTTGACCACCTCCATCAATTTCTTTCCGCCCTCATCCAGCGGGCCGATGCTGGATACATTGCCATCTTGTCCGATGGCGACAAAGCCCAGCTCAGAGTAATAACAGGTCTGTGTACCGTTTCGCTGGGACATTGCGACCTTAGAGGAGCGGATGATGCGTTCGGCATCCATTGGCCCCATACCGCGTTCAGCCCAGCGCTGCAAAACGTGGTCGCTTGCAAAATTTATCTCATTTGGAGCAGACGGGGATTCAATGAGCCGACCTTTCGCCTTTATTGTACCAGCTTCCCGCATTTGCTGCAACTCAGTATTTGCAGCATTGAACCGCTCCTGTTTCCGGGCCGCGTAGCTGGCCTTGCTGCCCTCGCTCCGCCCAAACCCATGCACGCTTGTCCGGGCGCTGTCCACTCTGCCGCCGGTGGCCCGGGTGAAGTCCGCAAGGCTCAGCCGGGCCTGCCGGAGCTTCACGGCGCTGGCGGTGGTGTCAGCCCCGGCGGCGTCCTCGGCCAGATACCGGCGTTTCCATTTGCGGACGGCCCGCTCCCGGGCGCGCTGCATCTGGCTGATCTCGTAGCGGGTGTAGAGTTTGCTGTCATATTCGATGTTCCGGGCGTTGAGGGCTTCGAGGCTTTCCTGCGTCCATGCGGGCGGGCTGCCCAGCTCCGGGAACACCACGAAGAAGGTGTGGCGGCAGTTCCAGCCGCAAAGCCCTGCGCCGGTGCCGTAGCCGGTGGCCGACTCGAAGTCCTCGTAGTGCTGGCCCAAGTAGTCCACAGCGCCGCCCCGGTGGTAGCGCCTGCCCTGCCACACGGCATGACTGGGGCGCGCCCCGCCGTGAGCCGTCACCTCGACAAAAGAGGCCCCCATCTCGTCCATCCGGGCCTCCTGAAGCTTTGCGCCGGTCTGGTTCACGCCCGTGAGCACGGCCCGGCGGCAGGCCACCTCCAGCGTGTCTCTGTGGCCGCTGGGGTAGGTGACGTAGGGCATGGAGTCGGCAAGGCCGTCCACCGCACGCTTGACGGCGGTCTTGTAGTCGAACGCGCCACTGCTCACTTGGAGCCACGCCCTGTCCAGCGCCTGCTCAAAAGCCCCGGAGACGGTGTTTGCCGTGGTGGCAGTAAGGTTGGAGAAGCTGCCTGCCGTCTGCCGATAGCCCGCGTTGAGCAGGTTTTGGAGCGGTGTCGATTCTTCGAAGGGCGTTGGCTCTTTCCCGTAATGGTAATAGATCTCATCCTCGGCTTCCAGTGCGGCAGTCGCGGCCTCCTGCATCAGGCGGCGTATCTCGGCCTCGCTCTTGCCGGTATACCGGGCCAGAAGCTTCACCACATCCTTGCGGACGGCCTCGGTCTGCTGGTAGCGCCAGAGCTGCCAGTTCGCCGTCGGCGTCAGGGCGTCCATCTTGCCGATGCGCCGGGCCACGTCCCGCAGGATGTCGTCCTCGGCCTGCTGCCAGAGCAGGATGAGCCGGTCGGGTGCGTGGTCGAGGTAGTCCGGGGCCAGCATCAGGCGCCTCCGCCGAAGGTCAGCTCAGGCTGGCGATTTTCGGTACGTGCCTCTTCGGCCAGCCGGCGGGCATCCTCTTCGGAGATGCCGTACCGGGCCGAGAGGTACTTGTAACGGGGCAGCAAGCCGCTGAGGGCGTCATCCCTCATCTGGGTCATGCGGGTCTCGGCGTCGGTGATATAGCTGTCGTCCCAGTTCACCGAGATGGGAGTGTCGGGGACGACTGTAGCCTTCTGCAAGTCTTTTGCAGCCCAGAGGATGGCCCGGATGATGGCGATCAGAGCGCCCTCGATGGGTATCTGGTTCTTGTTGGCGCTGGCTACGAGATCCTGTCGGCTTCCGTTGTACTCGGTGGCCGTTGTGACTTTGCCATTCTCGAAATCGTACCGGTGACAGCCCAGCCCGCACTTGAAGGAGAACAGGTTGAGCATATCCTGCACGGCCCGGTGATTCTGCTCCACGCGGAGGTCGGGGTTGTATTCATGGTACTCGCTGGACTGGTCGAGGCTGCTTTCCTTGCCGGGCAGATGCACAAACTGGCTCACAACATCGTCGTCCGGCGGGATGGAGTGCTCCACGCCCTTATCGTCCACCACCTTGCGGCAGATGTCGGCACTGTAGAATATTTTCTTGTGGCCGAGGCGGATGTCCTCGCGGTAGTTGTCAAAGGCAAGGTCCACGCCCTGCGCCTCTTCCAGCGCCTCGGCAAAGACGCTCATGCCCAGCCCGCTGCCGCCATCGATGTTCTTGACAGCTCCCGGGCTGAACAGTGCAAACCAGGGCGGGGAACCCTCTACCGTGACGCTTTCCACCGTGCCTTCCGGAGGCTTCTCGACCGGAGAAAACACCGGTGAGCCGGATGCGGAGTCAGTGACGCGAAACCATTCGTTGCGGATGGTGCGGCGCTTCTCGTCACCGGTATGCGTCTGTAAGTAAATGGCAGGCTTGCCGTCCATCAGACACTCGGAGACAAAGGCCGCTTCGGTCACGACGCCCCGCTCCACCCGCAGGGGGAGGATGCAGGGGGCCGGGTCGTAGTCCAGCTTGAGTCGGACGTCCGGGCTGGGGACTGCCTTGCCGTTCACGACGGTCATATTTTCGACGCTCAAAACAAAAGCGCCCGTGCCGGACCAGAACGCTTTCTCGACCAGCGCGTTGGCATTCGTCCAGAAATGCAGGTCGCGGAGCAGACCGCCCACCTGCTGCTCATCGTCGCCCAGCAGATACCGGGCGGTGGCTGCGTCCGTGATCTGGAAAGCAGTGCGGTCATTCAGCAGCAGGTTGGCCCAGTCTTCGCAGACCCGCTTGGGCATCCGCAGGGAGGCAATGGTGCGCTTTTTGGTGCCGTCGGCATACTTGGCGGCGCGGGTATGAACGCCGGGTACGCTGCCTTTCCACCATTGCCGCCATGTCTCGATCTGGCTGTAGTAATCGGCATCCAGCTTCCACCCGCGCATCTTATGCAGATAGTCCAAAAAATCGGTGATGTTCATGTGTTCGTCAACCTCTTGAAATCGCGCTCGATGGTGTACTCATAGGCGTCCAGTGTGTCGATGTCGGTGCTGCCGTCGTCGAGGCGTTCATCCACGCCGGGATGCTTGCCGCTGTAAAGGGCCGTGGCAAGGGCATCCCGCAGAGTGGCAGCTTCCGGCATGAGCCAGAACCGCCCGCCGCCCATCAGGATGCAGGTGAGCCGGATGCGGTCGGTGATCTTTATCTTAGCGCTGTTCTCCACCCGATCAGCAAGCCAGCTCAGCTTGCAGCGGCGCAGGCGGGCGCGGATGTGGTTTATCAGGGTCTGCTCAGCGCTGTCGCAGAAGATGTACTGGATCTCGCCCCAGCAGGCAAAGACCGCGATGCAGAACTCGATGAGCTTGTCGGCCAGAAAGTCGGCATCCTGCGCCACCGGGTCGATGCGCTGGGACGCCAGCCCCACGACGCCCGACCAGCCCGGCAGGATAGCCGTGGCCACGAAGGCGTGCTTCGAACCGTTGCCGCCAAAGTCCACACCAATGCGGATCCGCCACGGGTGCAGCTGCTCCTCGGCGGGCCAGAAAAAACGCCCATCCCCGGCGGCAAGGCTGTCGGCCAGCAGGCGGTAGATAACGCCGTTGGCTGCCATCCACTGCCCGAGGATGAAGCGGTTATAGTAGACGGTGCCGGTATACTCTTTTTTCAGGTCGGCCACGAACTGGGCCGGGAGAGTCGGATTGTCGTCGATGGTGTAGGCCTGACAATAGATGTCGGCATCGCTGTCGAGGAATTTCTTGAACCAGTGGGAGGGGCTTTCCGGGTTGCAGGTGCCGTCGAAATGACTGTGCGGACAGGAGAGGCGGCTCTTGAGCATCTGGAACACGCCCTCGTCCCAGGTGGTGATCTCGTCGCCATAGGCGAACTCGAAGGCTGCGCCCTGGATGCGGGCAATGTGCTTTTTGTTGTCGGCACCGAGGACATAGACCTTGCGGCCGAAGAGCTGCACGACATTGCCGGAGGCCGAGGTGCGGACGACGCCCACAAGCTCCGGCCCCCAGAGGTCCCGCATGGGGGAGAGGACGTTGCGTTCCAGCGTGCCGAGGGTGTTGCCCAGCATGACCAGCAGCCCCTCGCCCCGAGCCGCGCAGATGCGCTTGGGGATGGTGACGGCGCAGTCGAGATAGGTCTTTCCGGAGCGGGTGGCTCCGGTCTTGACGTTCCAGCGGTGGGAACAGTTGCGCAGGTACTCCTGCTGAAACTCAGTCAATGGCACTGTCTACACCTCCCAGCAGCTCCTTCGCCTTCGCCAGAGCATCGGCGGCGGGGTCGTCCTGCACGGCATCCTCGCCCAGCATCTTGAGCAGCACAGACGCCGCCTGCGGGTCGCCGCGCTTGGCTCTCTCGGTGACGCCCATGACGACGGCCATCTGGTTATCGATGTCCTCCGGGTCGATGGCGTCCCGCAGCATGGCGTTCACCCGGCGGCGGTCAGTTTCGGGCAGACTCAGGTAGTAGTCGGCTGCCTCCCGCATGGAGCGCTTACGGCGGCGTGCCGCACCCGAGGCGATGCCGCCCTGCTGTCCCAATGACCTGGCTTCGTCCTTGCTTCGCTGGTCCATCGGCACCAGATTTTTGTATCCATCTTCACGCGACACGTCACCACCTCTCCGGTGCAAAAGTAAAGCCGCCCGGGGTTTCCGAACGGCAGAAGCTGCATAAAAAATCCCCGCACATTTCTGTGCAGGGTGATTGACGCACATCCGGTGGGGTATCCTTGAACCCACTGCGGATTCCGGGGCCTCCGGTGGTGTGCCGGACTCTCACGGGAAGAAGGAGGGACTCCCATCCGGCACGCCAGCCCCAAGCGGTTTCGCAGGCCATGCGTCAGGCGGTTGCTGCGGCGGGGCGCAGCGTCATGGTGCCGCCCTTGGAATCGAACCGGCCGTGTCTGGTCACACGCGCCGCGCACCAAATTGCGCTCAGGCGGCATAATAGAAGCAGCCCGCGAAACGGTGAAGAGGGAGAAAAATGCCTGCAAAGCCAAAAGGAGGAAACATTATCATGGAAGTTCGTTTCGGAGACTGCGTGTATCGGTTTGCCTTTACGGCTTTGCCGATGGTACTATTCAATCACTTTTGCACGGTGTCTGTACATACCTAGCACATACCCGATGCCACACAAAATAATGGTTTGATTTTTATGCACTTTCATCAAAATCACCAAAAGGTGTAGCATCCCAGATCTCGGCAAGGGCTTCAAATCCAGATGTGATAGCTCTGGATGCCGTGTGTGCTTGTGCAAAGCCTACCTCAGCGGCCGCCTGCTCACGGGTCTTTCCCTCTACATAGCACAAGATAATGCACTTACTGCGGCGGATAGATGCCGTATCAGCGTTCAGCAGGTATGCCGTATCAATGGCCGCTTTCTGCATTTCTACATACTCGCACTTGAGGGCAGCAAGCTTCTCTTTAGCTTCTACGATGGCCGCTCCCCCATTTCCTACTTTATCGCTGGTTCCGGAGCGGCCGGGAGCAACTGAGGCGTTAGAGGTCGTAGCGGTTGCGATGCACTGCAGGTCTATAATCCGTTCCTCCTGCTGCTGGATCTGTTCCCGCATCCGGGGCAGTCGCTCAAACCACGCCCGCACCAGCTGCACCTTCTCGTTCTGGGGTGGCTTTTCAGTTTCGTTTTCAGGTGTCCATCTGCGAACCATCACGTTTCTCCTTTACTCCTTCCAAAAACAGCAGCACTCCGGGCGCTGCAACGCGGATACGGTACTCTGCCAAATCCGCCGGGGTGATGTACTTCCGGCCAAACACGTCCTTCATGTCTTCCCAGATCGGCCACGGAATGCGGTAGAACTCCCGGCCATTGAATGAACACAGAACGAACGCGATACCGCCCAGCCGTGTTATCCGACGCAAACAGGCGGCTTGCTCGGCTGATACGCGGTCGGACAACAAACGACCGGTGTCGGTGTGCTTCGCCTCGAAAACGACCGCTCTTCCGCCTGAGAGAACGCCCTTGTAGTCCGGCTGGGCCTGTTTGGTGTAGCAGGCGAGAAATCTGCCGGAGCGATCTGCACCACCGAGGGGCTTCATCGGCTCCGGGGTCTTCTCGATGTCTGCCCGCCCGATTGCGCGGTAGTAGTCGCAAGCGGAGCTGATGATGGCCTCAAAACCTGCGCCTTCTGCGCGGCTCCGTGCGCCAATATAGCTGCGGCGGGCACTGGCCGCTGTGTTACCCTTCATCGTCAGCCCTCCAATACTCCACAAAATAGGTCAAAGTAGATTTGCCACTGCGCTTTTCCTTGCCCATGCGGACGGTGTAGCCGTTCATCACCAGAATAACGGCCAGTTCCTTCCGGTCCTCCACCTTGTCGCAGTCGATTTTGTAATGCTGTGCCATTGCAGACGCTCCTTTCCGGTCAGTATTTGAGATCGCTTTCGGGCAGCTCTAGCCAATCCCGGACACCATCTTCACTCGGCGGACCATCCTCGCCCAAAGCATCCAGCACGTTGGGCACCAGCCGTCGCGCCATTTCCTCGTCGTCCATGCTGCGGATTGCATCTCCGATGGTGGTTTGGTCGCTCGTCCTGATTTCCAGCATCAACTTCACGACAGAGCCGTCCTGGCGCGTCCACGAACAAATGAGGCTCTGTCCGCCAATCTTCTCAAGGGCGGTCAGCATCGTATCGCGGCAGGTTGCGATAACTTCTTCCATGTCACTCATTACCTGTACTCCTTACCGGTGGCCTTGTCCCTCAGCGGGATGCGGCCTATGATCTCGAACCCTGCGATATTGGCCATCTGGCGCAGCAGGGGAACGATGTCTCCGATTCTGTCAAGCCGGGCGGCTTCCTTCTGGTACTCGTCCCGGCAGATGTTGCGCATGGCTGCGGTCGGTGTCGGGTCTGCATAGTGCTCCGCATTCCGGCCCATATTTTCCTTGCTCATGTTCTCACCCTCTCTCTTCCCACAAACACGCCCGAGAACAGGCGCTCTCCGATGGTGTAGTGGATAATACTTGTGATCCGCTGCAACGCCGTCTGCCGGGCAATTTGCCGGTCTGAGCACCATCGAATGACCCGCGACCTGCACGGCATATTCTCCGCCCTGCACAAGCCGTTGCATCCAGCTTTCGGCAGGTGCAGCATCAACCCGGCTTCCGTCCATACAGCAGACCGCCACAGTTGGCAGCGCTGCGGTCATCATGTCAAAAAGCGAAAGCTGTACAGCTTCCATCACGGTGTGCCTCCTACAAAATCCCACTTTGCGGCCTGTGCGGCCTTTTGATTTACCGCAGGCAGTCCGTCTCATAATCCACATAGGCCTTGCTGGGGGCCACAAAGCGCCCGCCTGAGCGGCTTTTGAGGATGCGGGCGGAATTTTTCTTTGTGCGCGGGTCGGTGCGCGGGTCGCCGTAGAGAGTTAGTTTCATCTGCTGTCCTCCACATAGCGCCAGCTCTGAGGAGGTCTCTGCACCTCCACAGGCCGCATACCAAACCGAGTACTTTGCAAGCCCGTGAACGCCTGCAGTTCGCGCGGCTGGTCATAAATTTTCAGGTCGGAGATGTGCCAGCCGCAGCCGTCACGGCCTTTGAGATATTTTTCAGCGGTTTCCTTGCTCATGCAGGCCGCTTCAAGAAGTTCATCGGCTGGTTTGTAATATGATCCGGGTGCCATAACGTACAGGTTTGCCGGTTCCCAGCTTCCTGTTTCTCCAACATGGGTTAGGCCGGTAATTTTCTTACAGGTGAACTCGCCAATGACGCGCCCCCTTTTTTCTGGCCAGCCGCCACGGTTCCACGCGGCCACATTCCGGTTGAGGACATTCATAAACAGGCTGTCACTCCCGGCCAAAGTGCAGTAGATGTACACCTTAAACGGTGTTCCATGCACAGGGCAAGTCCTGCGCACCTCAACTGTCTTTTCTCCGTCAAGAATTTTCTTGCACCAGTTGGGCCGGATGCTTAAAAGCACAGCTTTCATTTTCCGTCAATCTCCTTCTCAAAACGCATTTTCATCTGTGCAGGGCAAAGGTCAACCTCTGGTCTGCGTTTTCCGGTCCATCTCAGACCTCCGGCCTGTCCGATGCACTTCCAGCCAGCGGCACGCAAGCTTACGCCGCTTTCCGTATCGAGGATATAGGTGACGAGCCTTTTGTACCCCATTGCCCGTGCGGCCCGCCATGCCGCAGCATAGAGCATGGAACAGACATTTCGTGTGCCGTCCGAGCAAAGTCGATTCACCTCCAGCGTCCACCCATCATCAAGGTGACGGCTCACTGGTCTGCCCACAATGACCACTCCAACGATTTTTTCGCCGTCAGAGCACCCAATCGAAAATTTATGCCCCACAACAGGGCCGTGATGCCGGTGATACTGCTCTACAAAAGCATTGGCCTCTTTAAGTGTCATCGGACATACTTCAAGCATTCTTTTGCCTCCTTCTTTGGATCTTTGTCTTGGTTGCGCCAAGTCGGATTGGCACTCAAAAGAACTGCTTTCATGCTCACACATCTCCCTTCAGTAATACTCGATTTCAACCAGCGAGGTGGACACCAGCTCAAAACGGCCATCTTCCAGAGGGATGCGGAGCAGCTGATCCTCATGCTCAGATGTAAATAACAGCGTCACAATCAGCAATGCCGCTGACACGATAAAGCGGATTATTCTCTTTTCAGGCTTCATTTTTTACCCCCATTGTTCAGCCATCGCTTTTGCAATGCCTGGAAATGTTTTTGCTCGATTTTTGGCGCGGTCGGTGGTAAACATACCCTTGTTGCGCTCATTATGCTTATGTGCGTAAGAACCAGACGGACACCATGTAGCCACAGGCTCCACAATATCGGTTGGGAATAGTGGCGGCAAGGCCTTCAGCCAAAGGCAAGTTTTCTTGCTGTATGGGTGTCCATACTCATACGGTTGCACAGCTTGCGTATACGGTGGCAGACAGAAAACCTTACTCGGCACGGGATTTTCCACGCAGATTCTCGGCACATCTGCCCACCAGAATCGCATAAACAGGTCGCGGCCCTGAATGCCAAACATCACGCGGTTAGCTTGAAGCTGGTGCCCTTTCCAGAGATGCCGTGCGCCGGCATTGCTCAGATACGTGCAAGGGGGGTGTGCAATGAGCAAGTCCCACTTGCCAACGTCATGCGCTACGCCGTCCATCGTAACGATTTGCCCCCCCCTCAATGGCCTTGAGCGCATCACCAAGAATATGCCACTCGGGGTGTCCGCCGGACGGCTCCTGAATATCGCAAGAGTAGGCTTCGTGCCCACGAGCCCGGAACGCTTTGCACACTTCCTGCGATTCCTCACAGGCGATAAGCACTTTCATCTGTCCGCTCCTCCGTCCTCACCGGCTTGATGTCCCGATACTCGGGGTAATGGTCGCCCGCCAGCTGGCAGGCCCTGAACTCTGCCGCAAACTGACTCGCGGCGTTGATGCGGTATGTAAGCGCCGCGTTCCCGTGCGGTCCGCTGCACTCTACGATGACTTTGTATCTAGGAATTTTGTCCTCCGTTCTTTTTCAGTGGCCTGCGGTGGGAGGCATTCTTGAGCCAGTTGGGGGCGCTGGCGGCTTCCTCTGGCGGTCGGCTGACATGGGCACCCTTGGCACGGCTCCCGCCGATGGGGTTGGTCTTGCGGTACTCCTCGGCAGAGGTGCAGCCCTGAGCTTCGGCTTCATCCAGCGCCTTGCGGACATACGCCCAGCTATGGCCGCCCAGGTCTTCGCATTTTTTGATAATCTCCAAAACCAGCTCTTCGCCCAGCCGCTCCACATAACCGGGCAGCTCTTTTTCGCCAGCTCTGCTCAGTTTGCCGATGCTCTCACAAAAATAATCTATCAGATATTTCGTCGTCGTCCTCGTCCCTATATGGGAGGAGTCATCTTTAGATGACGACGACTTATCTATATCTAATATCTTATCTCTAATATCTGTATGGACATTTTTGCTGACATCGGCATGGACATCCTGTGGACATTGTCCACAGTGTTCTGCTTCAATTTGACGCTTGTTCGTTCTTTGTAACTTTTTTTGTGCTGCATAATCGGTCTCGTTTCCGACCATTTCAGAGTAGTTTGCAAGCACGAGTGTGCCGTCCTGCTCCTGATAAATCAGCCCAAGTTTCGCATAAAGACCCAGCGCAACGCGCACAGTGTCGGCAGAAAACCACTTGGTATCGCGCTGAATCTTATCGACGTCATACGGAATGATCACTTCGCCAATCTGCCGCGAAAGCCTGCCGTTGGTGTTGATGGTCATAAGGCAGAGCATCTGGTACAGAACAACGTAGTTTGCACCGTTCTTCTGACCCATGAGAAAATCCACCGCGTCAGACCACATGAAACTGTCTTTGAGCTTCAGCCAGTAGTATCTTTTTCCGGTAGCCGTGTGCCTTCACCTCCTTTGCGCGCCCGTATAGCCAGATAGCACAGCTCTCGGCTTAGAACGGGAGGTCTTCGCTGTCGTCGATGACCGAAAAGTCGTCTGCGCTGCCCTGCGAATACTCCGGTACGTTCTGAGACTTCTGCGGGGTGCTGTGAGCGGTGTTTGCTTCGCACACATGATCTTCCGTCTGCTGGTCGAAATCGCGCACAGCGGGCTTCTCTGCGGCCTTTCCGCCGCAAAAGCTCACCTGCGACGCAAAAACCTCGGTAGCTGTGCGGTTGTTGCCGTTCTTGTCCTGGTACTGACGGGTCTGCAAGCTGCCTTCGATGGCGATCATGCTGCCCTTCTGGAAATACTTACAGACGAACTCGGCGGTCTGCCGCCACGCGGTGACGTCGATAAAATCGGCCTTGCGCTCTTCGCCCTGCCGGGCAAAGCTGCGGTCAACTGCGATGCGGAAGCTGCACACGTTGGTGCCGTTCTGGGTGGTCTTGAGCTCCGGGTCGTAGACCAGACGGCCCATCAATGCAACAACATTAAGCATGGGCCACCCCCTCTTCCTCGGCGTCGCCAGCGCCTACCTCGTAGTCGATGTTGGCGCCCATCAGGACCTCCGGACACTCGGCGCGGGCAAAGTAAGCGGCGGCGCGGTACTTGAGCATCATTTCGGTCATCTTGGGCCAGTAGCTTCCATTCTTGTCCCACCACCCGGCATCCTTTGCCATCTTGACCGTGACTTTCGGACCTTCGACCTTTTCGCCGGTGAGCTTGTCCACGCCAATCAGGCGGCAGCCCCAGTTTTCGGTGCCTTCCTCTCCTTCCATGCGGTAGCGGGTGCGGCCTGCAAACTGGCCGCTGTTGTCGATGAGGGCTTTGCAGCTCTTGCCGCTCCATGTGGGCATACCATGGACGACATAAAGGTTCTGCATGACGAAGAGATGAGAAACGCCCATGCGCAGGGCCATCTCGCAGGCGATAGCGCACGCGCCGGGATTGCCGGTGTAGGTCTGGGGCAAGAAGCCTGCGGGAAGCTGCGCCATAGCGGCGGCTTTAGACTTTGCAAGCATCCAGTTGCGCTCGTCAACGGTCAATCCCTGCACCTTCTCGGCGTAGCTCTGGCGCTGCTGCAGCTGGATAGGTGCTGCAGGCGCAGGCACCTCTGCGCTCTGGACGACAGCTGCATTCTGGTCGAGCATCTCGATAGGGGTCTGGTTTTTCTCAGGCATGATGAATTTCCTCCTCGGTAAATTTAATATCGATGATATTGGCGTAACGCTTGATGGCGTCAAGCTCGGATTTAGTGCAGCGGAAGACGAGCTTCCGGTCACGCGGCTCTTCTCTGCGAGTAAATCGGGCGAAGAAATCGTCATCGTACTCGTCCAGTGTGTAACCATTACCGTGGCCAACGCCCGGCTGCACAAGGCTGACAGTGTAGGGGTTCTGCGCCGGGCCTTTGTAGTCGTCCGGCATCCCACGAATGACGGCCTCCCGTAGCATGGTGCGGTACTCGGTCATGTAACAAAAATCTATGGATTCATACGGCTCAGGCATGATTTCTTCGCCGGCAGCGGCATGAACGATGTCGATGAGGCACATGAGCTCACCGACCCGGCGATAAATCGAGTCGATTGTGCGGCGGGTCTCCTGACTGCCCAGCTGATGGCTGCGGGCGAAGCCGGTGAACAGAGCCACAGCATAGTTGACGTCGCTGGTGAGCTTGTTGCCGGTGCTGATGAGCCGGAACAGCACATTGTCGTTCCCGACGTACTGGAAAATGCCCTCGGCCTTGTTAGAAAGGTCTTTGATGCGGGCTCTGCGGGCGATCTGGTTCATGCTTCCGCCTCCTTTGCCAGCTTGCCGTGGGGGTCGATCACACGATAGACCCGGTTCCCGACAGCGTCCCGCACCTCGGCATAGTCACAGGTGTGGGCCATCTGGTCGGCGTAGCGGGTGGCCGCGGCTTGCGCGGTAATGGCCTCTCCCTCGAACCGCTTGGCTTCATAGCTGCCCTTGCCCTTCTTGTAGAGGTATGTATGGAAATGGGTCTGCTCCATCTTTCTGCGCTCCTTTGCCTTGTGGATGTGCGCCATCCGGGCGGGCTGGTTCATGTCCCACCGCTGCTCGAGCCAGCGCTTGTTTTTGCCATTCATGTTTATCTCCCTCTTGTAACGATTCCCCATACCCACCCTCCGCGTCTGTTCATGCTGTTTCATGAGCTGCGGCGACCGAATGGGCACTTACAGAGTCACAATGACGCGCTTTGAGTCAACTTCTTCACGAAGGGCTGCGAGGAGATACTGCCGCGCGGCGCTTCGTGCGGCCATTTTCCACATCCCGCCATCTGCTGCCGTCAGACTGATGCTGCGGTCATCGTAGACGCGGAAAACAAATTCGCTCTCCGGCTGTTCGACTTCTTGGAAAGTGCGGTAAGGGGCCAGTTTCACGATGGGATTCACCCGCTGGGTCTCAACAAAACTGACACCCTTACGGACCTGTACGGTCTGGGTCACGCCGTTGTCATCGCTCTTGACGCTCTGGTCTACGCTCATGTGGGAAAGCAGGCTGAGAATGTAATCCACGTCATTGGTATTGCCATCGGACGCCCGCTGGAACATGGAGCGCAGTTTGATCTGCGCTTCGTCAAAGCTCCACCGTACCTCCTCGATTATCGGCGGGAGGTCAGAGGCAATCGCCTCGTAAGGAGTCCAGCGGTGCAGGTCATCAGTTGCGTTCGGCCGGGTGAATACCCGCACATGGTCGTATTTCTCGCAGGAAATGTAGAGCGGATGATCGACGAAGGAATCAATCTCGGTTTTTACCAGCGCGGCCAGAGCATTCAGGCTGCGGGTGACTGCCCTCTCCGGCTTGGGAAGCTCAAGCGGCTCGATTTCTTCGTAGCTGCTGCCGGTGACAAGGAAGCTGCGACCGTTCACGGTCTGGGCTTTCGGCTCTGCGGACTTTTTGCCCAAATCGGCCAGAGTGTTGATTGCGTCTGCGAGGAAGCTGTTCTTGATGTCCATGATGTTTTCCTTTCTTTATGCGGTGTAAATTTCGTCGAACTTGAGGACTTTGCGTTGCGGTGCTACTCCGCCGAAAGTGTCAAACTGGCCGGGGATCTGCGGAGTGAGTTCCACTGCCACAACATGACCTTCCTCATTGCCGACCGCAAGCGCAGTCTTGACCGGGTGCATGGGTGCCAGCGTGCTGGAAGCAGTGGCGCTTACCTCGATGTGCTGGCGCTCTTCGTCCGGCTCAAGGATGATCTTGACGGTGATGGTCCGCTTGGCCGCTGCCTTGGTGTTGGGGTCTCCGATGTTCTGGATGACCCGGCCCATCTCATAGTCGAGACGCTCTTTGATCGCCCCGTTGGCCATGTCGAGTAAGCTGCTTACATTCGTTTCCATAGATAGTCTCCTTTTGTTAATGATGATTGACTATGTAATCCGATTCTTTTATCGGTTACAGGCTTGCAGTTTTTCTCCAGATGTGTTATCCTCCGGGGTGATGGGCTAGAAAAACCATCATCCCTTTGCAGGCTCGCCGGTGTTCCAGCACCGACGGGCTTTTTTGCGTTCATGCGTCCCTCCGGTTCTGCCGGTACTCCGGCTCTTCGGGGCGGGCGTGGCGGCGGTCGATGTGCTTGCGGCGCTGCACTTCGCGCTCTGCGGCATGGTCGCCCAGCCGGGCAAAGAACAGCGCCAGCAACAGTAGCACCATCGCGGTGATGAAGTCGGTGTCGGAGATGACGCCGAGGGCTTCGATGCTGCCTGCAAAGCCAAGTGCGTACAGCATCCCGACGGCACCGCTGGCCACCGCCAGCCAGTACCAGACGCCAGATTTGATTCTCATAAACCCACTCCCTCCAAACTAGCAATCATTCCAAGAAGCGCTTCGACATGGCTGATTTTGTCGTTGGCCTCCTGAAGCTCTTTGCAGGCATTATCAATGGCCTCGGGTGTCCCACCGTATTTGTTGACGGAATTAGCCGAACTTACGCCATCGGATGCAGAATGCGTCAGCATGACGGCGGTGTGCAAAAGGTATTCGCTTTCAAGTTTCATTCCGCGATCTCCTCTCCCAAAATGTTTTCGGCTTCGCAGGTTTTCCACGGCTCGCACAAATCAGATGTAAACGCCTTGACTGGATGCCACTCACCGTCGGCAAAAATTTGTAAGCCTGTGTGGTTTTCGTCCTTGACCCGTGCGCCCAGCTGGTAGTCGCCAGATGCTCGGCTGTCAGTCCAACGAAACCAATGCATCCAAAACAGTGGCGCGACATATGCGCACCCAGTGGGTGCTGCAGTTCGCTCAGAGGCGAGGGTATAAGATTTCATGCGGATGCCTCCTTTGCAATTTGCGGGAAGAAATACTCCCCGATTTTCTCTTGCGGGATATGGAGCACCTGACAGATAGCAGTAATTTCCCTCGGAAGCCAGCAACCGCTGTCTTCCGGCGCGTTCAGGCGCTTGCTCAGTGTACGGTCACAGATACCCGCCAACACAGCCAGCTCCTGCTGCTCCAGCCCTTCGTCTTCAATGAGGCGGCGGAGCTTGAGGTAAGGTTTCTTCATCGTGCTGCCCTCCCCTCTCACGCTGCGCCGCCGGGACGGCTGTCCATCTTCTTGAGGCTGTTGACCAGGTTGATGCTGCGGGCGGCAGTCTCCATCTGATCAAAGTCTTCCGGGGCCATGCCTGCGCACATATCGTGGAGGCGGACGAGCCGGGTGGCTTCGTCCACGGTCAAGCCGTAGGCGGCGGGGTTAAGTGCAGACTTCTTCATAAAAAAATCACTCCTTTTTCTCGGTGGTGAAGATGTCGGCCATGATCTGGTCGAACGCGGGAAGGCCAAAGGCGACGATCCTCAACTGGTCAATGCGGCTGCCAAGCTCGACGGTGCGAACCTGCCCGAACTCGGGGTTGGAGAAGATCTGTAAGTCGTTCATGTGAATATGTACCTCCTTGTTGGTGGCTCCCTCCTGCGGTATACTTGGGCAGAAGGGAGGTGATTTGTGGATGGATTTGAATGATAGAGCCTTGAGTGACATGGTTTTACGCGCAGGTCGGATGGTTCGGGAAGATAATCTCCGGATTGGGGCGAGGCTCGCCGGAAGTGCCGACCCGAAAATCGGGGAACACGCTCAGGTCAACACGGAGAAAACTCTGCGGGAGCTTCTGGTTCAGTATGAGGCTAACCAGAAAGAGCAGGCGAGGGAAACTAAAAAGGCGTTTTATGTTTCTCTGGCTGCGTTGGCTCTGAACGCCTTGGCGATCATCGTAACGATTGCAATAGCAGTGTTAAACTAATGCCCATTGCGATGCCACTCAGAAATACGGAAATCAACTGAACAAGTTGAATATCCCATGTTGTCGGAGTCCAGTTGGAAAGCCGTTCTTTCCAACTGGGCTTTTTGTTACTGTCCATCCTCTTCACCTCCTTTCGCTGAGATTGTGTTGCAGCCTCAAAACTGTTTTCAAGCTTTGTGCTGTAACTTCATTTTACTGCAAGGAAAATGGATTGTCAACACACAATATGCAAAAATCTTCATTTTTTGTGTTGACAGCACAAAATCAAAAGCGTATACTAACATCAGAACGAAAGGAGGCGAACAAAATGACTGTCGGAGAACGAGTGAAAGAAGTTCGCAAAGAAAATGGACTGTCTCAGGAGGAATTTGCTCATAAGCTTGGGTTTGATACTCGTGGAGCGATTGCGAATATTGAACTGGAACGTACGGAAGCATCTGATAAGCTACTTTCTCTTATAAGTAATCTTTTCGGCGTCCGCGAGGAATGGCTGCGCACCGGTGAAGGCGAGATGATGGCGGCAGATACCCAGTCGGACAAGATCGCCGCGTTCCTTGGCGACCTGACCCGGGATGACGATGACAATTTCCGAAGGCGCTTTGTCGAGATGCTGGCCGACCTCAGCCCCGCCGATTGGAAGCTGCTGGAACACATGGCCGAAAAATTGACACAAAAAAAAGAGCACCCGTAGGTGCTCAAAGGATGCGATATGTCAGCTGATCAGGCGGCTTGCGTATATCCACACAAGCCGCAGCTTGCGAAAATCCGCTTTCTCAAGCAGTCGCATAATAGCATCGATGTAGTCTTGACGTGTCATTGTCTGCTTGCCTCCCGCAACACGTTGTTTTATTTGCCTATATTATACAACCAAGTAGTGTTTCACGCAAGAACAAATACTTGAGCAAAAATCGAACAAAAATTGAGCTTTTTACAATGAGGAGGGAAAACCATGAAAAAGATTGTCTCTTTGATGCTGACCGTGGTGCTGTGCCTTGCGTGTGCAGTGACGGTGTTTGCCGACACCGAGTACAAAGTGGGGCGGGATGTGGAGTTTTCCGGCCAGACGGATTTCGACTACTTCTATACTTATACAGACAAGGACGTGAATTATAAGTGTTTCTCTGTCGTGTCTGCAGAAGGCCAGCGCTTCTATGCGGCGGTCAAAGAAAATCTGTACGAGTATTACAGAGCTACGTTTGCGGGCCAGAGCCTTACACTGAATGGTGCCTATCAGCGTGCGGCAGATGATGGCTCTCCGGTTATCAAGATTCGCACGCAGATTACGTTTGATGAGAAAGGCAAGAAGGTCTCCACCTTGCTGGATGAGTTGCTCGTGCCAGTGCTGAAAGCAAATGCGGATTCCCTTGACTTCCAGACTGTCTATGATGTCTTTGATGACAGCGCACTTACCGTTGCGAATGACGGTTCTTATATCACGTTCGATACGAATCCGTATAATTTTAAGGATAGTTTTCTTTTCACGGATGTTGTCTTGAGAGAAATCAAACTCGCAAACCAAATTTATGGCCTGCCGGACTGGCTTTATGAGGAGATGGTCAGCACAAAAGCGCTGGATGGCCGTCAGAAGGAGTCTTTTGACCGTCTGACCGTCACATGGACTTACTCTCCCAACACTGGACTTGAGGTCACCTATCGTAAAAACAACTGAGTCAACCGTCTTGTTGATTGAATATACAAAAAACTCCCCCGGTGCTACCAACACCGGAGGAGTTTGAAGAATGGCTTGCTCACGAGGAACAATACCAGCCTAGACAACTGTATTGTACCACCTCCGGGCGGGCTTGTCAAAGTGTACCCATATGGAGGTGTATTTTTATGGGAAAGCGAGTCAATACCGCCGTTTGGCTGGAAAAGCAGCAGCGCTGGCAGATCAAGGTGCAGAAGGACGGCGTGCGCCGAACCTTCACCAGCTCGAAGCCCGGCCGCACCGGCCAGCGAGAAGCAAATCGCAAGGCCGATCTGTGGCTGGACGAAGGAATCAGCAGCACCACCAAGCGCTGCTCTGAGCTGTGGGAAGAGTTCCTTATCTCGGTAAAGGCCACAGCAGGCAGCAGCTATGTGGAGCAGGTCGAGAAGTTTGGCCGGAACTACATACTGCCGGTCATCGGCGTTCGCCGTATCGGCGATCTGAGCGCCGGTATGCTGCAAGACGTCCTGAACCGTGCCTACAAAGAGGGCTGCTTGAATCCGAACAATAAACGTAAGAGCAAGGGCAATCTCTCAAAGAAAACGCTGCAAGGTATCCGAAGCGTCGAGATGGCCTTCGTCAAGTGGGCACGGCAGCACCAGTACACGTCCCTGCGGCCCGAGGATGAAGTTGTTGTCCCGAAGGGGGCGCGAAACAAAGGGAAAAGGATCCTACAGCCCGATTCGCTGCGGATACTGCTTTCCACCGACACCCGCGTCATCCGTGGAAAAGTGGAGGCCGATGAAAACATCCACGCCTATCGTCTGGCTGTAATGACCGGCCTGCGCCCCGGCGAGCTGCTGGGCCTCCGCGTGGGCGATGTGGACGGCAACCGGCTGCACCTTTCCCGGGCCATCAACACCCTGAACGAGGAAACCAGCGGAAAAAACGAAAATGCCCTGCGGGTGGTCATCCTGCATCCGCTGGCGGCGGCAGAACTCAAAGCTCAGCTCCAACAGCGCACCTTCGAAGAGGAGCGCCCCTTGCGCTATGATGATCCGGTGTTCTTGCTGGACAACGAGCAGAGCCTATACAACTACTGGAGATTCTACCAACGCTGTAATGGCATCGATCCGCCCATCAGTCTGTACGAGCTGCGGCACACCTTCGTAAGCATGGTTGAAGACACTGTGTCCCCTGCCCAACTCCGCCGCATGGTTGGTCACAGCCGAAGTATGGATACTTATGGCTGGTACAGCCACGCCGTCGAGGGCCGCGCTAATGCTGCAGCGCTGGCGGTATCTGCCGCGTTGGCAGAGTATTCCCCAAAGCAAAAATAACCCACTCTCAAACCCACTTCTAGGCGCAGAATTGTGCGCACTGTTGCTTCAATGAATCCTGTGTGGAGTGAAAAGTGGCTTGCCTCCTATGATTTTTCAGTTCGCCAGTATAGGTGTGCGTGAATGCAAGTTGTTCGAATCCACCCGCGCCCACCAAAAATGCTCAGCGTACGAAAATACGCTGGGCTTTTTGTTTTATAAAAAACTGAAGTTTCACTTTCTAGGGTGGATGAGAACAGCTGCGGCCCGGCGCTTCACGTCCTGCCGGGCAAAAACAGCCGCCGCACGGAAAGCTCCATGCGGCGGCTGTTCTCATTTTGTTGAATCTTCAGGAAAAATTACTTCACGTACTCGACAGTGTACTCGAAGCCGTACTCTTCCTGCAGCTTCTTGACGGCAGGCTCGCAGTCCTCGATGAAGGTGGGAGCGTAGACGGAAGCGCCGTTGTGGGCCTTCTTGTAGTCCTCAACGATCTGCTGCAGCTTTGCCCAGCCCTCGTTGGCCTTTGCCTGGTCAACGCTGTCAGGGAAGTTGATGATGAATTCACGGTGAGAAGGGATACGAGCTTTCATAATAGAATCTCCTTATAAAAAAATATGATTTCGAATTTATACAGAAACAGGAAAACATCCTGAATCTTACAGTTGGTATACAGCTTTGGCGTTCTGCGCCGTCTGGCGGAAGACTTCTTCCGGGCTGATGCCCTTGACGCTGGCGACATACTCGCCGACGTACCGGATGAGGGAGCTGTCGCAGCGGATGCCGCGCACCGGCTCCGGGGCCATGTAGGGACAGTCCGTCTCGAGGACGATCTGCTCCAAAGGCAGAGTCGCAATGGCCTTTGCCGCCCGTTTGGCACCCTTGAAGGTGCAGGCGCCGCCGAAGCCGAGATACAGCCCCTGCCGGGCCAGCCACACGGCGTCGTCCGCACTGCCGGAATAGCAGTGGACGATGCCCTTGGGACGGTACTTTTTCAGCAGGGCGTAGACGTCGGCGTGGGCGTTTCGGTCGTGGACGATGATGGGCTTGTCCAGCTCAAGCGCAAGGCGGATCTCCGCCTCAAACAGCGCCAGCTGTGCGTCTTTCGGCACAGGCCAGTGGTAGTCCAGCCCGCACTCGCCCACAGCGACCACTTTCGGGTCGTCGTAGCAGGGGGCAAGGGCTTTCATCTCAGCGGCCCAGTCGCCGCCAAAGACCGAGACAGTGGGGGCAGGGCCTTCCTCGCCGCAGTCCTCGGGGGCCAGCAGGCTCTCGGGATGGATGCCGATGGCGGCATACACCCACGGATAGCGGTGAGCCAGCTCCAGCACCCGGGGCGCGTCCCCCGAGTGGGTGGCCTGCTCGCAGACGCCGACCACACCCTTTTCAGGCAGGCTGTCCAGCAGAGCGAAGCGGTCAGCATCGAAGGCGCGGGAGCTGTAGTGGGCGTGGGTGTCGAAAATCGGGCCGGTCATTGCTCCTCCTTCTTGGCGGGGGCTTTGTTCACCAGCCAGATGCCGACGCAGACGAACACCAGTGCGGCCAGATACTGCCAGCGGAACAGCGGTTCGCCGTTGAGCACAGCGCTCAGCAGCACGTTGACCACCGGGTTCACGAAGCCGAAGATGGCAATGCGGCTGACGGGGTTGTTCTTCATCAGCAAGGCCCAGAGCAGATAGCCGGCGCCGCAGATGAAGGCCAGATACAGCAGCACCAGAATGCCAAGCGGCGTCACACTGCCCAGACGCCCGCCGAGAGCCGTACCCAGCACGAAGAGTGCTGCGCCGCCCACGAACAGGTTCAGGAAGCAGACCGCGAAGCTGTCCGCCTTTTTGGTAACGGACTTGTTCCACGGGCCGGACAGGGTGAAGATCACCGTTGCAAACAGCATACAGAAGACGCCCCAGCCGCTGCCGCCGCCGTGGTTGCCCAGTGTGCCGATGAGAACGCCCGCAAAGCCGACGGCGCAGCCCAGGGTCTTTGCCGGGGTCATCCGATCGGCATTGCCGTAGATGAAGTGGGCAAAGATGACGCCCAGAAAGCTCTGGGTGCTGTTCAGGATGCCGCCGAACGCACCGGTGAGCATCGCTACAGCGATGTAGTAGAAGGCGTACTGGGTCGTGGTCTGCCACAGGCCCAGTACACAGCACTCGGCAAAGACTTTCCCTTTCGGGAAGGTGGGCATCCGGCTCTGGAGCAGGGTGCTGCCCAGCAGGACGAGCAGACTGCCCAGCATGAACCTTACACCGGCAAAGCAGAAGATGGACGCGGTGTTGGACGAATCGATCTCAAAGAGGCGGTAGCCCATCTTGATGAAGGGAAACGCACAGCCCCACAGCACATTGCAGAAGATGGCCAGCAGCACCGCAAACAGCGGTGTGCCGAAAATTTTGTCCAGCTTCTCGGCGCGGGAAAGAGTCATGTTGTTCTCCATCGCTCAGTGGATGCGCGCGCCCACGGGGGTGTCGTCGCTGTAGAAGGGGATGGAGCAGCCGCCGTCGGCAGTGTCAGCGGCGAAGATCATGCCCTCGCTGACATACTTGCCCTTCATCATCGGGCGGGGTGCCAGATTGCAGACGATGCCGAGCTTCTTGCCGATGAGGTCTTCCGGTTTGAACCACTTGGCGATGCCGGACAGGATGCAGCGCTCACGCTCACCGTCAAAGACGGTCAGGTGGAGCAGCTTTTTGCTCTCCTTCAGGTTCTCGCAGGCGCGGACCTCGGCCACGCGCAGCTCCACCTTGCAGAAGTCGTCATAGGAGATCTCTGCCTCGTGGGTGAAGTCCACATTGCTCTCCTCAGCGGGAGCAGCGGCCTTCTTCTCAGCCTCTTCCTTGGCCTTCTTAGCGGCCTCGGCAGCGGCCTTGCGCTTCTCGTCCTCTTCCTTCAGGTGGGCGATCTCCTTTGCCACGTCGATGCGGGGGAACAGCGCCTCGCCCTTGTGGACGGTGTAGCTCTCCTGAACGCCGTAAGCGGCCTTCTCCACGTCGATAGCGGAAGCGTCCAGACCCAGCTGCTCCATCATCTTGGGAGCGGTGGAGGGCAGGTAAGCGTTCAGCAGGATGCCGGCCACGCGCAGAGCCTCGCACAGGTGGTACAGCACGCTCTCAAGGCGCTCCCTGTTGGCCTCATCCTTGGCCAGAGCCCAGGGGGCGGTCTCGTCGATATACTTGTTGGCGCGCTGGATGACGGCGAAGATCTCCATCAGAGCCTGCGGGATGGTCAGGTTGTCCATGTCTGCCGTGACCTTGCCCAGCAGTTCGCTGGTCATGGTCTCCAGCTCGGTGTCGATGGCCTCGGTGCCAGCCACTTTGTGGACAGTGCCGCCGAAGTACTTCTCACACATGGCGACGGTGCGGCTCAGCAGGTTGCCAAGGTCGTTTGCAAGGTCGCTGTTGATGCGGTTGATGAGGGCCTCGTTGGTGAACGTACCGTCGTTGCCGAAGGGGATCTCACGCAGCAGGAAGTAGCGGATGGCGTCCACGCCGTAGCGGTCGCAGAGGATGACGGGGTCAACGACGTTGCCCACGGACTTGGACATCTTGCCGCCGTTCATCAGCAGCCAGCCGTGGCCGAACACCCGCTTGGGCAGCGGCAGATCCAGAGCCATCAGCATGGCGGGCCACAGGATGGTGTGGAAGCGGAGGATCTCCTTGCCCACCATGTGCAGGTCAGCAGGCCAGAACTTGCTGTACTCGTCGTACTTCTCGTTGCCGTAGCCCAGAGCGGAGATATAGTTGCTCAGAGCATCGACCCAGACGTACATGGTGTGCTTGGGGTCGAAAGGCACGGGGATGCCCCATTTGACGGAGGTGCGGGAGACACAGGTGTCCTGCAGACCCTGCTTGATGAAGGCGATCATCTCGTTCTTGCGGCTCTCGGGCTGGATGAACTGGGGGTTCTCCTCATAGAGCTTGAGCAGACGGTCGGCATACTTGCCGGTCTTGAAGAAGTAGGCTTCCTCGTGGGCATCGTAGACTTCGCGGCCGCACTCGGGGCATTTGCCGTCCACCAGCTGGCTGTCGGTCCAGAAGCTCTCGCAGGGCTTGCAGTAGTGGCCGGTGTACTCGCCCTTGTAGATGTCGCCCTGCTCATAGAGCTTGGTGAAGATCTTCTGGCAGGACTCCATGTGGTAGTCGTCGGTGGTGCGGATGAAGCGGTCGTAGCTGATGTCCATCAGCTTCCACAGATCTTTGACGGTGGCGACGATCTTATCCACGTACTCCTTGGGGGTCACGCCTGCGTCGGCGGCCTTGTCCTGGATCTTCTGGCCGTGCTCGTCGGTGCCGGTCAGGAACATGACGTCGTAGCCCTGCATCCGCTTGAAGCGTGCCAGTGCGTCGCAGGCCACGGTGGTGTAGCTGTGGCCGATGTGCAGCTTGTCGCTGGGATAATAAATAGGTGTGGTGATGTAGAATGTCTTGTGCTCGCTCATGAAAACGATTCTTCCTTTCTTTTGGCGCTCAGAACGAAAAACGCCCCCGCCCTGCCGGTTGTGCCGGACAAGGACGAGAGCGTATAACTTCCGTGGTACCACCTTGTTTCGCCGCACCCTTGCAGACGCGGCCTTGCGCCGGAACTTCCGGCGAGCGCAATAACGGGCGCACCCGTCGCAGGCTGACATAACGCTTCGCCCGCGCAGCTCAGAGACCATGTTCCGCTCCGCGCGGCCTGCCCGGTTCCATCCTTCGGGCTTTCTGTCAGGCGCAGACGAGGCGTACTCTTCTCTTCACAGCCAATTTACATTATTATATCTAATATACGCAAAATCGGTGGGTTTGTCAATATAATAATGTGGAAACCTCTCCGTCATCGCTGCGCGATGCCACCTCCCCTACCGAGGGGAGGCTTTGGCATTCCGTAAAGCTTTATCTCTTCGCCAGAGGCTCCCCTACTAGGGGAGCTGTCTGCGAAGCAGACTGAGAGGTTGTACAAAGAAAAAGCCTGCCGGTGCGGAAGATACCTTGAAAATTAAACCTCGTAATCCAGGCAGACGCGGCTCTTATAGTAGGGCCGCACCTTGCTGTCAGCGACGGCCACATGAGCCGGGTGCTTGGAGTAGCCCTTGAGTGCCTCGGCAGACTCAAAGGTGGTGTCCAGCATCAAATCGGCGTTGGAAGAGGGCAGGCCGTTGATGTTGACGTGGATTTCCACGAGGCCCGGAATCTGACCGGCCAGACCCTCGAGGCCCGCTTTGATGCCGGCCTTGATGTCTGCCTTTTCGGCGTCGGAATATTCGTCTTTGAGCTGCCAGAGAATGATGTGCTTTACCATGATGAGTTCCTCCTGTTATTGACCGAAATACTTGCTGCCCTTATTGTAACATCTGCACAAAAACTGCGCAAGAGCTTTTATTTGCTCACGCAGCGGAGGGATGATATAATAAAAGGTAAGAACGGGAACGAGCTGCGGCGCTCTGTTCCGGAACGCAAGAGATTTTTGGTGGACTGCGGGCCGCGCCGATCAGCGCCCCGCAAGACTGTGAGGAACATCGGATGAAAAAACATTTAGCTCATCTTGCTGCCGCTCTGGCAGTGACACTGCTCTTCGGCGCTGCGGCCGGCCCTCTGAGTGCGGCTGCGGCGGCACCCACGGCGATACTGGACGAAGAAAATACCGCGGCGGCAGAGAGCCGCCTGAACCAGAGCTGGCTGGATCTGGAGATCGAGTACAACGACCTGCACCCGGTGTACCAGCTCTACCTCTCCAGCGCCGCCCCCGACGACTGGGTGTACCAGTGGTACAGCACCAACCCCGCCGTGGCGACGGTAGACCGCAACGGCCTCGTAACGGCCCAGCAGCCCGGCAAGGCCACCATCGTGGCCAACACCTACACCACCACCCTGCGGTGTGACGTAACGGTGGTGTCCAACGTGGGCCGGGTGACCCTGAACAAGGAGCGACTGTATCTGGAGGGCATCGGAGGCACAGCGGCCCTGAAAGCCACCGTAGCGGCAGAAAACGGCAGCGCCGTACCCATCACCTGGACCAGCAGCAACCCTGCCGCTGCCACGGTAGACCCCTTTGGACTGGTAACGGCGGTGGGGGACGGAGAGGCCCTGATCACCGCCACCACCCCGGACGGCCACAGCGCCTGCTGCAATGTCTACTGCGGCACGCAGGTGGCGATCCAGGAACAGATCGAGGCCGATGAGGTAAAGATCGCCCTCGGCGTCCTTGGCGGTTTCGCCGTCCTCGTGGGTGCGCTGGCGCTGGCAGTCTCCGGCAGCTGAAAAACAATATCAAAATAAAAGCAGGCACGCACCCGGAAAAGCCGGAAATGCGTGCCTGCTTTGTTATGCTCTTACAGCTGCGCTACTGTGGTAAAACATTTTGCGATGTTCCAAATATTTGATGTAATATCGTCTTAAATTGGAACTCCGCAAGGTTTGCGGTGTTCGGGTCATTTGCGGTGTTCCAACTCCGCACGAAAGTCGAACTCCGCAAAGCGTGCGATGTTCGATTATGAACGTAATATCGAGAAAAAAGCGGAACTCCGCAAGATGACCTGCGGGTCTCAGAGGATTATACGCCTGAAGCGCCGTAGTTTGCCAGCACACGGGCGGAGGGGTCGTTGACGTTGCAGCCCGGCCATGCCTTGTTGGGCATCCAGAAGTCCACGATGGTGCGGCTCTGGTCGTGGTAGTATTTCTCGAAGATCTCGCGGTAGAACAGGCTCTCCTTGGTAAACGGCATACAGTGGGCGGAGTAGTTTGCCCGGCGGAGCTGGAATTCCTCGTCGGTGTAGAGGCTCTCGGTGTACTCCTTGATGTCGTCCACCATGCTGTGGCCTACAGCGTCGGAGAAAGCGGCCTTTTCGCGCCACAGGATCTCCGGCGGCAGCCAGTCGCCCTCGAAAGCCTTGCGCAGCAGGTATTTGCCCTTGCCGTAGCTGTTCAGCTTCTTTTCGGGGTCGATGGCCATGACGTACCGCACAAAGTCCAGATCACCGAACGGCACGCGGGCCTCGATGCTGTTGGCGGAGATGCAGCGGTCGGCGCGCAGGACGTCGTACATATACAGCTCGCGGATGCGCTTCTGGCTTTCCTGCTGGAATGCATCTGCGGTGGGGGGGCTGGAGATATAATAGGGTCAACCAAGAAAAACCACGATAACTAAAGGGTTTTGACGGCTCGACTCGTTCAACAAAAGTATTTATTTGCTGACAGGCTGCGGAGAAGCTGAAATCCAGAGGTTATAGGTGGGAGGCTTTGGCGCAGCTCTGTTTTGACCCACAAAATGAGCAGCAAGTAAAGAATTAAGGAGAACGAATCGAGCCTACGGTGGATTGCCATTGAGCAATCCGCCGTGGGCTTGTTTGCTGTTTTATCAAATAAAAAAATTAGTGAGGGAGAACAGAACTATGAAAAATTATAAAATCGCTGTGGCTGGCACGGGATATGTAGGTCTTTCGTTGGGAGTGCTGTTCGCGCAGCACCATCAGGTGGTTGCAGTCGATATTGTGCAGGCTAAGGTCGATATGATTAACAATAAGAAATCCCCGATTCAGGATGACTATATCGAAAAATATCTGGCAGAAAAAGATCTGGATCTGACCGCAACACTGGATGCAAAGGCTGCATACTCTGATGCGGACTTTGTTGTTATTGCGGCCCCGACCAACTACGATAGCCACACCCAGCACTTCGACACATCTGCTGTTGAGGCGGTGATCAAGCTGGTCATGGAGTATAACCCGAACGCTATCATGGTCATCAAGTCCACGATTCCTGTTGGTTACACCGCTTCTGTTCGTGAGAAGTTCAACAGCAAGAATATTATCTTCAGCCCGGAATTCCTGCGTGAATCCAAGGCTTTGTATGACAATCTGTATCCTTCCCGTATCATCGTTGGCACTGATCTGAACGATAAGCGTCTGGTAGAGGCAGCACATGAGTTTGCCGGTCTGCTGCAGGAAGGTGCTATCAAGGAGAACATCGATACCCTGTTCATGGGCTTCACCGAGGCTGAGGCAGTCAAGCTGTTCGCCAATACCTATCTGGCTCTGCGCGTTGCTTACTTCAATGAGCTGGATACCTACGCAGAAAGTAAGGGTCTGAACACCCAGCAGATCATTGACGGTGTCTGCCTTGATCCGCGTATCGGTAGTCACTACAACAATCCGTCCTTCGGCTACGGCGGGTATTGCCTGCCCAAGGACACCAAGCAACTGCTGGCAAACTATGCCGATGTGCCGGAGAACCTGATTGAAGCAATCGTGGAATCCAATCGTACTCGTAAGGACTTTATTGCAGACCGAGTTCTGAAGCTGGCGGACTACTATGGATATGATGCAGAGAACGAATTTGATGAGGACAAGGAGAAATCTGTCACGATTGGCGTTTACCGCTTGACCATGAAGTCTAACTCGGACAACTTCCGTCAAAGTTCTATTCAAGGCGTTATGAAGCGTGTGAAGGCAAAGGGAGCAACGGTCATTATTTATGAGCCGACCTTGAAGGACGGAGAGACTTTCTTCGGTTCTATGGTGGTCAATGACTTGGCGAAGTTCAAAGAAATGAGTCACGCCATCATTGCAAACCGTTATGACAAGTGCCTAGATGATGTGAAAGAAAAAGTTTATACAAGAGATTTGTTTGGTAGAGATTAATAAGTGTGGGTTATTAGAGATGCAGTTCTATCGCCCGGACAAAGTATCTGAACAGTTTCAGAAGTTTGCTCTCCCGTTCCAGCCGTATCAGGCAAGAGAGGGCTTTCAGTGGAATGAGCAGAAAGTTTTTATCACGGAAGATGAGATCAATGCTTTCCTTGCAGGCGGCGGGCCGTATTCGGATGGCAGACTGGCAACGTACAGTTTCTTCCTTAATCACGAAGAGAAAGCAGAACGCGCGGCGTTTCTGAAAGACCGATACGGCGTTGGCGGCAGCAGTCATGCACTTTCCCGTGCAGATAATTCCCATGCCAACTATGACGGCAGAGGTCTGGAACTGGCACGGGGCAGCTATGGAAAGCCGGATGCACTGGTGAAGCTGAACTGGAATCAGGCGGCTGAACGAGTTGCAAAGCTCATTGACCAGAGTTTGTATCTGAAGCCTGCGGATTACAGCCGGATGCCGAGTTACGAGCGTGAGCAGATGGCAAATCGGGTGATTGGTTTCTACCATCGTCTGCCCGATGAAGTGGAACGTCCGTTTGAACGGGAACTGCTGAACGAAGACGCCAGAAAGAAACTGCCCGTCATGCTGGCTGATTCGGAACAGGCGGCAGAACTTCTGGAAAAGATGGATGCAGCACTTCTTTCCGTTCCGCTGGATTCCCCGGACTATGCAGAAAAATCAAAGATATTGGCTGACCTGCATCAGTATGTTGAGGGAACGTACACGATCTTCCCAGAGAAGAAAAAGGCTATTGAGATTTCTGCTTCTGAGACAGGACAAATATCGCTTTTCGATATTTGGGTGCAGGAACAGGAATCGAAAGAGCATTCAACCACCGCAGTGGTTGAAGAACCCCAGAAGCAGGCGGTAAAGTATAGCAGATACATCGGAGATTATCTCTATCTGGAAGATGACAGCCTTTATAAAATCGAACGTGTTACGGATTCTCTGATCTATCTGAAAGATATGGAGCGTCCTGCATGGGCAGCGCGGGTGCTTCGACCGAACCAGTATGATGCAGAACTGGCAAAGAATCCGCTGAATGATTATCTTCTGGCAGGGCAGGAATCTGCGCTGAAAGATAGTCGCTGCGTTTACAAGGAATGTCTGTATACCATGCTGGACGCGGTGCAGCAAAGTGAAATCTATCCGTATCTCCGTGACCGCGATGTGGATGCAGATGAAGCGGAAAAGGAACTTCGGAACAAGATCGACGAGCTGTTAGAGCAGAATGCGGAAACTGCCCCGCTGTATCTGGAAGCCAGCGAGAACTGGGAGAACTTCAAAGACTGGCTGGTAGAAGATATTTTCCAGCGCACCTATCAGGACATGATGCCGGATTCCCGCGATGCGGTTGCCCTTTACCAGAATGACATTCATGCGCCCCGATGGGTGCGTGGCATGATGGTAGATGCGGCTGTGCAGGAAATTAAGACAGTGCCGGAGAAGAAGCAAGAAGAAAAACAGGAAACTCCATCTGAACCGAAACTGAAAGCCTACTACCGTTCAACTTCACAGATGGAGGACGGTTATGTGGAGCGTATTGCCATTCTGCAATATCCGAACGGCAAGTATTATAACCACTACGGTTTTGATGATGTTAGGGGCGAGGGTGCAGGGAGCGCAGGCCCGTTTGACACGCTGGAAGATGCAAAGCGGACGCTGAAAGCACATCGCCCGGATGCGGAGGAAGGCTTATCACCATTGTCTGCTGAAGCAGAAAATGAGTATCATGCGCTGAAAGAACGATACCCGGACGCACTGGTTGGCTTTGAGCAGAATGGATTTTTTGAATTTTATGGTGATGATGCCAAACGGGTGACGGAGCTAATCGACACAAAAATGCTTCGGAAGGAAACTGCATCAGGAGAAATTCCAGTCACAGGATTCCCTCGTGAGCAGTGGGCGCATTTTGGCGAGGAACTCTGGAAATGTGGTGAGAGTGTTTATCTCTCCGGTCAAGGGGAAGACGGAACGCACCATGAAACCAAATATCTACGTCGGGAAGAATATCTTCCCCGAAACGCAGATGTTGAGATTGACGGTAGAGAATTTCGTGTGGATTCGGTCGATTTCAAGAATAGGACTGTTAACCTGCAGGACATGACTCTTGCAAAAGAAGCACGGTATCCAATTTTCCGTACAGAGCCGCTTGAGTATGTACGTCACCTGTATGAAATGGGTGATACGGAATATCATAACGACATTGAGCGAAAAGTCTTTGAATCTCTGGACAAAGCACAGGTAGCTTATGAGGACTTTACCCCGGAACAGATGGATGTAATCTATGCTGTTGCGGAGAATGGCGGCAGTCTGGAAGAATTACTGAATCCTGAATTTAGCCCGGAACAGATGCAGCTTATCGCAGATGTGCAGACCCGGACAGATGCTATCCATCGTTCGGCGGCAGATGATGCTGTTAAGCCCCTTACCAGCAAGCCTATGACCCCGGAAGAGGTCAACCAGGCACGGAAAGAGAAAAATCTGCCGCTGGACACGGATACCGCGCAGAAGCCGCCTGCACAGCCAAACCAGAAGCCTATCAATTTCCGTATCACAGACGATGATCTTGGTGCAGGAGGAGCCAAGACAAAATTCAAAGCAAACACCGAAGCCATCCGACTGCTGCAAACGCTGGATGCCGAACAGCGGCAGGCAACCGCCGAAGAACAGGAAGTTTTATCCCGGTATGTCGGCTGGGGCGGTATTCCGCAGGCATTTGATGAGAAGAATGCGGACTGGGCAAAGGAGTATGCGGAACTGAAATCTCTGCTCCCGGCAGATGAGTACAGTGAAGCGCGGGCATCTACGCTGAATGCTTTCTACACTTCGCCTACGGTAATCAAGGCAATATATGAAGCCCTTTCCAATATGGGTCTGAGCAAAGGCAATGTGCTGGAGCCGTCATGTGGAGTGGGCAACTTCATGGGTCTTGTGCCTGAAAGCATGGAAAACATCAAGATGTATGGTGTGGAACTGGACAGCGTATCAGGACGCATTGCACAGCAGCTTTATCAGAAGAACAAAATTGCCGTGCAGGGCTTTGAAACGATGCAGTTCCCGGACAGCTTCTTTGACTGCGTGGTGGGTAATGTGCCGTTCGGCAATTACAAAGTGCCGGATAAGCGGTATGATCGCCACAACTTCCTCATCCATGATTACTTTATTGCAAAGAGTCTTGACCTTGTTCGTCCGGGCGGCGTGGTGGCGGTAGTCACTTCCAGCGGCACAATGGACAAAAAGGATTCCTCTGTCCGAGAGTATCTTGCCAACCGTGCTGATCTGGTCGGCGCAATTCGCTTGCCGAACAATGCGTTCCAGCGCAATGCGAACACAAGTGTTGTAGCTGACATTTTGTTCCTGCAAAAGCGTGACCGGGCGGCAGTGGAGCGGGCAGAGTGGGTAGACCTTGGCACAACGCCAGAGGGATTCCCCATCAACCAGTATTTTGCGCAGCATCCCGAAATGGTGCTGGGCGAGATCACGACCGAAAGTACGCAGTACGGCAAGCAGGAAACCACGGTCAAGCCCATTGAGGGCGCAGACCTTGCACAGCAGTTGAAAGCAGCCGTTGAGAACATCCATGCGGAAATCACAGAGCCGGAAATCACGGATGATGAACTTGACCAGAACGCAGAATCGCTCCCGGCAGACCCGAACGTGAAGAATTTCAGTTACACCAATGTGGACGGACAGGTTTATTACCGTGAAAACTCCTACATGAATAAGGTTGACCTGCCTGCGGTCACGGCAGAGCGTGTGCTGGGGTTGATTGCCCTGCGGGAAACTACACAGAAATTGCTGGACTGCCAGTTGCACGATGGTACGGATGCCGAAGTGGAACTGCTGCAAGGAAAGCTGAAAGAACAGTATAAGCGGTTCACAGCGCAGTACGGTCTTATCAACAGCACCGCCAACAAACGGGCATTCCGGCAGGACAGCAGCTATTGCCTGCTGGCATCCCTTGAGATTCTAGACGAGGATAAAAACCTCAAGCGGCTGGCAGATATTTTTACCAAGCGCACCATTCGCAAGCCGGAACCCGTCACCTCTGTGGATACTCCCAGTGAAGCCCTGGCACTCTCCATCGGCGAAAAAGCAAAGGTCGATGTGCCGTTTATGGCAGAACTTTGCGGAAAGACAGAGCAGGAAGTAACCGAAGAACTGGCAGGTGTTATCTTCCGCAATCCTGTCACACAGATGTGGGTGACGGCAGATGAATATCTGTCCGGCAATGTCCGGGAAAAGCTGGCAACGGCAGAAACCTTTGCTGCAAACCACCCGGAGTATCAGGTCAATGTCGAGTATCTGAAACGGGTACAGCCGAAAGATTTGAATGCTTCGGAGATTGAAGTGCGGCTGGGTGCAAACTGGATCAAGGCAGAGTACATTACGGACTTCATGGAGCAGGTGTTTAAGACACCAAGCTACTATATCGGAAGTTCCATCAAAGCTACCTATTCGGAAATCAGCGGTGCATGGAATATCAGCGGCAAGTCACTTGACCGGAGTAATCCCCGTGTAACGAACACCTATGGCACAATGCGGGTCAACGGTTATCGACTGCTGGAGGATGCGCTGAATCTCCGGGATACCAAAATTTACGATACCGTCTATGAGGATGGAAAAGAAAGGAGAGTGCTGAACAAAAAAGAAACCATGCTGGCGCAGCAGGCACAGGAAGCAATTCGGGATGCGTTCAAGCAGTGGATTTTCAAGGATTTAGACCGCAGAGAGGAACTTTGTAAGGTCTACAATGAGCGGTTCAATGCGATTCGCCCCCGTGAATACGATGGCAGTCATATCAAGTTTGTGGGCATGACCCCGGAAATCAGCCTGATGCCGCACCAGAAAAATGCAGTGGCGCATATTCTGTATGGCAATAATACGCTGTTGGCGCATTGTGTGGGTGCGGGCAAGACCTTCCAGATGATCGCTGCCGGCATGGAAAGCCGCCGTCTGGGTCTGGCACAGAAGAATCTCTACGTTGTGCCGAACCACCTGACGGAGCAGTGGGGCGCGGATTTCCTGCGGCTGTATCCGAATGCCAATGTGCTGGTGGCAACGAAAAAAGATTTCGAGCCAGCCAACCGAAAGAAGTTCTGTTCCCGGATTGCTACGGGCGATTATGATGCCATTATTATCGGGCATTCGCAGTTTGAGCGGATTCCGCTTTCCCCGGAACGGCAGAAATCCATGATCGAGCGGCAGATTCAGGACATTACCTTTGCGATTGCAGAAGCAAAGGCAGAGGACGATGGTAAGAGTTTCACGGTCAAGCAGATGGAGAAAACAAAGAAAACCTTACAGACAAAGCTCCAGAAGCTGAACGACCAGAGCCGCAAGGACGATGTGGTTACATTTGAGCAGCTTGGTGTTGACCGCCTGTTTGTGGATGAGAGCCATTTCTATAAAAATATGTTCCTCTATACAAAAATGCGGAATATCGCTGGTATTGCTCAGACCGATGCGCAGAAATCCTCGGATATGTTTGCAAAGTGCCAGTATCTTGATGAGATCACTGGCGGCAAGGGTGTGACCTTTGCAACAGGTACGCCTGTGTCGAACAGCATGGTAGAGCTGTATACCATCATGCGTTACTTGCAGTATGACACCTTGCAGAAACTTCATCTTGGACACTTTGATAGCTGGGCGGCTTCGTTTGGTGAAACCGTTACGGCAATTGAATTGTCCCCAGAGGGAACGGGCTACCGTGCAAAGACGCGGTTCGCCCGTTTTTTCAATCTCCCGGAATTGATCTCACTGTTCAAGGAGTCCGCAGACGTACAGACGGCGGATATGCTGAATCTGCCTGTGCCAGAAGCAGAGTACATTCGGGAATGTTTGACCTGGTGGTAGGTGGAGAAGTGCAGGCAGAGATCGTCAACCATATCCAGCATTACCGGGAAAGCCCGCTGGTGCAGAAAGCAATTTCGGATATGAAAACGCTTTTGGAAAAGCGGCAGGCAAGCAAGGAGTTGGAGGAACGCCCCAACACCCGGCAGTCTGTCCGTGAAGCGTTGAAGAACCGCAAAAAGGCGCAGGAGCAGCAGTCCAATCAGGAACAGGCAAAACCGAAGAAGGCAAAGAAGAAAGGAGAAATGGAACTGTGAGCAAGGTGCATTTTGATGAGAACGAACTGATGATTGTGGCAATGTTCGAGCAGGACACGGCTGAAAATACGAAGAAGGAACTGGAAGAAGTTCTTCCCTATGTTGCTGATGATATGGCAGTAAGGCTGCTGGTGGAGCAGATGATCTCTAAAATGGAGAATCTGCCGGATGAGCAGTTCAAGAATCTGGAACTGGATTTATACAGACCGGATGCCCCGGAAGAGGAGAAAGTGTGATGAGTGCTAATCTTTTTATGATTTACCAGATCAATGATTTGGAAAAGAGCCGGGACTATCGCTGCCGCCCGTATGAGTACCAGATTGAAAACGGCTTCATGGTGACAAGTGAGAACTATGTTCTGGGTTATAAGGCATCTCTGATTCAAGGCGTTACACCGGGGCAGATTCGGGAACGCATGGAAAAGCTGAATCCTGATAGGTTCAGAGTCCGAAAATTCGGTGTCAGTGATGTGATCGTAACATCCATTGGTGGAAAAATGCAGTCCTATTATGTGAATCCAAAGGAACTTATCAAGTTCAATGGCTTTTTCACGAAGCTGCCAAATGGTGAATACCTGCTTCTGAACGAGGAAGGCTATCAGGTTGAGGGGCAGAAAGGAACGTGGACGGTAACGGATGAGAAAACCATAGACGAGCAACGCTTTGTGATGATGGTGAGTGATCAGAAACCGGACTTGCTGCCAAGCATTGTAGTACAGTCGGATGGGAAATTTATGACAACGGCTTTCAGTGGTTTTGATAATGCGACCGTCCGAAAAGTCCGGGAGCTGCTTCACCATGAAAAATTTTTGGAGAATGGCACAGCAGAAAGAGCAAGGGAGTCTGGCACAGAGCAGAACTACAACATGATAGACGGCT
>OGEK01000386.1_pt1 | contig 48892 bp, 66 predicted proteins | sample 1570641 | NCBI WGS metagenome assembly OGEK01 (sample SAMEA2582136, study PRJEB24529) | metagenome | biome: Human gut stool | place: China | collected 2011
CAGATATTCATCTACAATGTGGTCAGCCTATCTATTTGCGACATGGTGATGGATTAAAGGCTACTTCGTTTATGTGTACTACAGAATTAATCGAGGATATCTTGCGCCGTTGTGGTATAGCCTCTTATGAGTGGCAGTCGCTTGATGAGGCTTGTTCCTGTTGTGGTGTGCGGATCCGCATTCATCTATATCGAGCTAATCAGACTATATGTGGTACATTGCGATTACTCTGTCATCAGCAACTTAAGTTAGATGATAATAGTGAAGGTCAGTTATTACAAAAGCTATGTGAAGCACATGATGGTCTATTGCTTGTTTGTGGTCCTACAGGCAGTGGTAAAAGTTTTACCTTAGCTTGTTGTATTGATTATATTAATCAGACTATGGAGCGCCACATTATTACCTTAGAGGACCCCATTGAATTTGAGTTTGCACCTAAGAAGTCTTTGATCCATCAACGACAATTAGGTGCTGATATTAATACTATGTCAGATGGTATTCGAGATGCTTTACGAGAGGATCCGGATGTCATTATGGTAGGCGAACTTCGAGATCGAGAAACCCTTGAAGCGGCACTTCATGCGGCAGAGACTGGTCACCTTGTAATGGCGACTATGCATACACAGCGTGCAGTGATGGCGGTTCACCGCATGATTTCTCTATTTCCTGGGGAGCAACAAGAAGAGGTACGCAATCAAATATCTCAAGTGTTACGGGCCGTTATATGTCAGCGTTTACTTCGATGGAATAAAAAGTTCATTACTATTCGTGATATTTTGCTAAATACCCATGCAGTAGCAAATTTGATACGGACCCGTAAGGAACCACAAATCATATCTATTCAAGAAACGCAACTACCGATGAAAACATTAGAAATGGCTGTGCGAGATGTAAAGGCACAATATGGAGCCCAACAACAATTGCATACCTTGCTTGATCAACAATTATCGTAGGTGAATATATGGAGGCTTATGAATATGTCGTAAAAAATAATCAAAATGAAACAGAAAAAGGTTTGATGTGGGGGGATTCAGAACAAGAAATTGCAATACGGTTAAAACGAGATGGTTATAGAATTTATAGAATATCGTTGCAGGATGAAAGAAAGAAACATAAATGGAATCATACTATGGTGGTAGATGTGACTTATCAATTAGGTCTACTCATTGAATCTGGTGTTCCATTACGGCGTGCCTTACAGTTACTCTGTCAGGGGAAACGAGGACTACTCTATACAGCTTTATATGAATCTATAGAGCGTGGTCAGACTTTATCACAGGCTTTACGAAGTGAAGGATGTCCTCCTATTGCTTTGGCTTTACTAGAAAGTGGTGAAGCAGCGGGCACCTTGGGTGAAAGTTTACAATATATATCCCGTCACTATGATTGGGAGAGGCAGCTGAAACAAAAGGTTATGAGTGCTATTTCTTACCCTTTATTTCTTCTTTTAATGATGAATATATTTTTTCTAGTTACCATTTTGTTTATTATTCCTTCGTTTGAAAAGGTATTTACCACTATGCATATTACATTACCTTTGATGACGCGAGCTCTTTTTGCATTAGGACAAGGGTTAAAATCGCATCCTTTAATGGTAATAGCTATACATTGTGTTGTAATAGGTTCCTTAGCATTTGCTTATAAACAGCATAGTATAAAGTGTAAAGTACATCGTTGGCTTTGGCTGTTGGCTCACCGATACCAATGGAGTACTTGTGTGTATTATACAAGTATGTTAAAAGTTTGGGCTCTCTTACTAGATTCTGGTATTTCTATCATTCAAACCATGAATATCACTCGCCCTTTGTGGGGGAATATATATGGTGTTGAATGTAGTAAACAAGTGGAAGCAAGATTATTATCAGGACACTCACTGGAAGAAAGTTTGCGTACTGGTCAGATAGGAAATGCTTTTATATGGCAAATGGTGTCCATTGGAGAAGAGAGTGGTGAATTAGTAAAAATGTTAAACCACTGTGGCTACTACTATGAATCTATACTTTCAAAATATATTGCTCGTTTAGAACGATTATTGGAACCAATTTTACTAACCATAATGGGAATCGGTGTTGCCGTATTAGTTGTATCTGTTATGTACCCCTTATTTACGTCCATTGCCAACTTAGGAGGGTAATAGACAATGTTATTACTTAACTATTAAAAGGAGAATATTATGAAGTCTGTTATGCATATGATTCATGGAGTGAATCATCGATTAGAAATGTGCGGTCAATGGGTCGTAGATCGATTACATATTTCTCGTGTTCGAGAAGGGTTTAAAAAATCGAGAAAAGGCGGATTTACTCTCGTTGAGTTAATGGTTGTAGTAGCGGTTATCGCTATATTAGCGGCTATTGCGATGCCACAATTCTTATCTGCAGCGGATAAAGCTCGAAACGCTAAAGAAACAGCAGATATTCAAATTATAAAAAATGCCACTCAATTGTATATGATTGTTAAGAATGAACATATAAAAGAGTGCTTATTTACTGTATTTTTTATAGTGTAATATATAATTCGTCAAAAATCGTCAAAATTTTTAACCAAAAATATCAGCAACTGCATTTGATGCTGCTGCTTTCATCTCATCGCTATAATGTAAGTATGTTTTCATCACCATAGCTGGAGTATCACCGAGCAATGATGATACTGTTTTTACATCAAGACCGTTAGCCAATAGCTTTGTGGCGTAGGTATGCCTTAAGCTATGCGCCGATAGATTATCTCCGAATTGTTTTATGTAGGTGTTAATTTGACATTTAACACCATTTTTTTTAAATGGGTTGAGAATTAAATTATATTCAAACTCTAACTCATGTGATTTATATTCCATGAGTATATTTTCCAATATAGGCGGAATTGGCAAAATTCGTACCGAATTGGCGGTTTTAGTTTTCTCGAAGGTAATTACACCTTTGATATATGAAAGTTGCTTATTGACGTGAATTTGGTGATTTTCTAGGTCAATATCATTCCACGTTAACCCATACACTTCACTTAATCGCATACCAGTATATCTAGCAATTTGTAAAAAGTAATAGGCTTGTGGATATTTCTCACGCATATACTTTGCAAATTGGTTTAAATCCTCATCGGAAATAGTATGGATCGCATTTTTGCGTTCCACGCGCGGCAGCCTAACACCAGTACATGGGTTATCAATAATAATCTTGTATGGGTTGATTGCTATATAAAATATACGACTAACCACTTTATAGTATGAATTAATGGTAGTAGGTGAAGAGAGCATTTTATTCACTACATTTTGAATGTGTAATGGTTTGATGTCAGACAATTTAATATTATTAATAGAACTGTAGGCATCCACGGCATGACGGTACATTGCTAATGTATTGTGCGTAACGTGGCCTTTTTTTATTTCAAGGAACATATCCGCAAATTCCTTGAAAGTTAAGTCTTTCAATTCTGTATCTTTGGTTAAGAGTATGGTTTTGTCTAACTCTTTGAGTATGACGTGGCCGTATTCCTTGGCTTCACGTTGCGTTCGGAACCCTTGCTTTGATTTTTGCCGCCACCTGTAGCCGTCTTTATAGGACACAATGACTTGATAGCCTTTATCTTTTTTTCTCACACTGACGTTGTATTGCATAATGTCTCCGCCTTAACAATAGATTTAGGAAAACATAAATAAATAAACCATAAAAATTGAACTTTTGGAATTAATATAAAAATCAAATTCCATTTAGATTTTCCACAATCTATCAACCTCTTATATGCACAAAAAACAATTAATACATAAAGAGAAACGCCAATCAATATAGTAATCATATTGATTGTTGTGTTGTGGTAGTAAGCGGCTAACGCCGGAACAACTATATATCCAAGAACATATTGAATAACTAAATAAGTTATAAATAAAATAGAAAACTTCAAGCGGTTCATAGAATTAAAGAAAGCCATTAACAATCCTCTCCTTTAATTATTAAATATAACAACCTGTACGTTCAAATATTTTAAGTAACTCTATTGTGTCGTTAAATGTTAATTCCTTTTCGTTGCGGATGCTATCAATCATTTTTGGTGAATTTCTCATACATGTATGAGCTACCAATAAAAAGGCGAATTTGTTTGCTTGGTATTCCTTTTCTTTTTTATCTCTATCGGTTAATAAGTCGATATCAAATAGGTTATACCCACCCTTATGTAATATAACATGACCTAATTCATGTGCTAATGCCACTTTTTTATGATTTACATCTATTTTTGAGTTAATAACAATATCCTTTGAAAATGGTGTTTTTATTAATAGTCCTTTCAACTGCTTTGGTAGTGATCTATAGTGAACACTAATGCGTAAATTCTTAGCAATAATATCTGGGTCGTTAGACCGATTTTCTTTAATAATATCTAACACAATAGGATACATACGTTTCATACTACACCCCTATATATTTATTTTTTATCCCTTTCATCCTTACGTGATGAAATAACCCCTTTAACAACGTTTTCAACCATTTTCTTCTCTTGTTCAGTAAGTTCATAATCCCCATAGAACATCACTTTCACATTTTTTAAATTAACAGTTGAGGCATCTATTTTTCTTTGAATTTTAGGTGTCTCTTTTGTTTTGTCCAAACTTCCTGTTAAATATCCGATTTCAACGCCGAAAAAATCCGCTATTTTCTGCAATAAATCAACACGAGGAATTTTGTTTTGATGTTTCCAACTGCTTAATGTTGATTGTGCAATACCTGTTTCTTTAGATAGCTTATAAGCACTAACATTATTCTCTCTCATTAATTGCTCAATTCTCTCAAACATTTTCTCACCTTTGAATTGTTAATGAAAATTTTATGAAATTTAAAGAATGTTTACTTGATTACTTCATTATCGTGTAGTATATTTTGATTGAGGATACTTCACGACAACGAAGTATGGATAATTGCATTACTTTATATACATAAAGTATATCACTAAAAAGGAGGTGAAGTAAAGAATTGTATAGTAATTATCAAAAATATAGGGATATGAAAAATATTTCCAATTATCAAGTGTCTAAAGATACAGGCGTATCACAATCCGCATTAAGTAATTGGAAACATCAAAAATCAATCCCTAGCGTAGGTAATTTATTAAAAATAGCAAATTACCTCGGATGTACTGTAGATGATTTGGTTAGAAAAGAGGGATAAATGGAAAGTTTAGTGTACACAGTTGAGCAAGTAGCCGAACTATTGCAAATCTCAACAACATCTGTATACAACCTAAGAAATGACGGAAAACTAACACAACTACCGAACATAAGCGGTGTGAAATTTAGTAAAAAAGAGGTTGAAGCATTGGCAGGTGTTGAAGATGAATATAACGCAATCGGTTATAGGAAACTACAAAGTGAGGTAGAAAATCTAAGAAAAGAAAACAAACATTTAAAAAACGAAATAAGAAAAATCACCAGCCAAATGCTAGTGATCACAGGAGAATTAGAATGACAACGGTTTTTAAAGTTATAGGTGCAATTCTATTAATAGGCACACCGGGCAGTTTAGAACTTGACAATATCACGTTATATGAAGCTGTATTGCAAGGTCTATTAGGAGTGGTATTGCTTTACGGTGGCATCTACATTGACGAAATAAAAAAGGCCCTTTAGTAATTGCAGTTACCAAAGGGCAGATGCGAAAAGTGAGTTATTAAAGCATCTTAACATCATCATACACGATGAGCGGTTAAGGTGGCAAGGTGAAAAATGGACTATAGATTAAACAAAGAACAAATCACAGAAGTTACTGCAATGTTTACGGAATTGTGTGAAAAAATAGCGGATAAAGAAATTTCTTTTAATCTTGGCGTTAGAAAAAACAACATGGAAAGCGGCGAAGTGTGTTTCACTTATGATGTATACGCAATATACAAAGGCAAATTAATTTATATAAACATTGGGCGTTATCGTTCGTTAATGGACTCACCTATAACGAATGTTGACGTGGCGGAAATTATTGCAGTATTGAAAGGTGATAAATAAAAATGGCTAGTATCTACGAACTAAACAAAGATTACGCGGAACTATCCGCAATGCTGGAAGCAGCAGAAACGGAAGAAGAAATTCAAGCAATTCAAGATACATTGGAAATGCTTGATTGTAGTATTGAAGAAAAAATAGAAAACACAGCAATGTACATGGTGAATGTAGAAAGTGATATTCAAGGTCTAAAGGCAGAAATCGACCGCCTAACAAAAATCAAAAAAGCTAAAGAAAATGCAGTCGAACGCTTGAAAAATAACGTTGAATACGCAATGAAGCAAAAAGGACTCGATGCATTAACTGTAGGTACCTTTAAATGCGGATACCGCAAAAGCGAAAGCGTTGAAATTACAAATCTTGATGTAATTCCGGCGGACTTTACAAAGGTAGAAATTAAAGCCGACAAAACGGCAATTAAAAAAGCACTTAAAGCCGGTGAAGTGGTAGAGGGCGCAGAAATTAAAGTAAACCAAAATTTCTATATTAAGTAGGTGGCATGTATGGAATTTAGAACACTAAAAGCGAATGAAATAGATTGCCGTATTCAATCGCTAAATGAAAAGAACGGCAACGTAGGTGCAGTTATGCTGCTATACAAAGATGCACGCGTTGATATGCGCATGCTTGATGAAGTAGTAGGCGCAATGAATTGGAAACGTGAACATGCGATCATTGGCGATAGATTATATTGCACAGTTTCAATCTATAACCAACAAACCGGCGAGTGGGTTGGTAAGTCCGATGTAGGCACGGAAAGCAACACAGAAAAAGAAAAGGGCCAAGCATCTGATAGTTTCAAGCGTGCATGCTTTAGCTGGGGCATTGGTAGAGAATTATATTCCGCTCCGTTTACCTATATTAATTTGCAAAATGGCGAATGGAAACCGGGGAAAGACGGAAAGCCTAAGTCATACGCAAAATTTACAGTTAAAGAAATCGACTATGACGAAAATCGAAATATCAACAAGTTAACCATAGTTGATAGTAAAGGGGTTGTACGCTTTACAATGGGTGGAAGTGCAGCACCAATGCAAGCGACTAAACCAAAAGAAACGCACGTTGCCGGATATGAAGAATTTTGTAAACTTGCAAAAGATAACAATGTACCACCGGCAGAAATCACAAAATACATTGCAACGGAATTTAAAAAACCACGCCTTGCGATGTTAGATGCCTTTGAAATGGTCGCCGCTCTTGATTGGTTAAAGAAATTCATTGAGCAACAAGGCGCCAAATAATGAAGTGGGTAACAAAAGGAATTAACGTTATAAAGTCTATAGGTTGGAATATATTAATTCCGGCCCCTATAGATGAAACGTTAAATAAGTTAGATCCGGAAGTTGAATATATAGTCGAAATCAAAAAGAAAATAAAACGCCGTTCACTAAATGCCAACGCCTATGCATGGGTATTGTGCGATAAGATAGCGCGAGAACTTTCAAAACACGCATATATTTCAAAAAATGAGGTGTACAAGCGAGTTTTGATTGAATGTGGTACATTTACCTATTTACCAATCAGAAACGATGCTATCGAGCGTTTTATTGAAATTTGGCAAGGCCATGGGTTAGGTTGGCATGCAGAAGATGCGGGGCCAGCTAAAACGGAAGGTTATTCAATCGTTCGTGCATATCATGGAAGCAGCGTTTACACAGTTGACGAAATGCGGCGTTTAATTGATGCACTTGTTGATGAGTGCAACCAGTTAAACATACCGATTGAAAATGATGATTATATCAACTCACTTGTAATGGAATGGGGCGAATATGAACAAAAGGAAAAGACAGGATAACGCACTATACGCCCGTACTAGAAAATGGGCGTATGAACGTGATGAGGGGTTGTGTGTGCTATGTGGAGCGCAAGCAACCGAAGTGCATCACATAGTGTTTAGGTCGCAAATGGGGTTATCTAATCTTAGCAATCTTGCTTGTTTGTGTAGAGATTGTCATATAAAAGCGCACGGATCAGATGCGAAACAGATTAGAGAAATCTTAAAAGAAAGGAATTCAAAGATACAATGGCAGAACGAAGAATGATGTCAAAATCTATTATCAAGTCCGATACATTCCTAGATATGCCAGCAACAACACAAAATCTATACTTTCATATGTTGCTAGATGCGGACGATGACGGTTTCATTAATGCTCCAAAGTCAATTATGCGAATGATTGGTGCTAAAGAAGATGATATGAAAGTACTTACTGCAAAGCAATTTGTTATACCGTTTGAAAGTGGTGTTGTAGTTATCAAAGATTGGAAGATACATAACTACATTCAGAACGATAGGTATAAACCAAGTGCATTGCCGGAACGTGATTTACTTAATATCCAAAAGGATAAATCGTATACGTTAAAAGCAGATGTATCCAACATGGATACAAAATGTATCCAAGATGTATCCATAGGTAAGGATAGGATAGGTAAGGTTAGGTTAGGTAAGGATAGGATAGGTAAGGATAGTATAGATATACTATGTCATGTTTCACATGACGATGTTGATAAATCTCACTTTGAAATTATCGAATATCTTAATCTAAAAACAGGTTCAAAGTTCAAGCCTACAACTAAACCATATGTACAAGCAATTAGATCACGCTTGAAAGAGGGTTATACGGTTGAAGATTTTAAAACCGTCATTGATAAAAAATGCCGTGAGTGGAAAGGTACAAAGCTAGAAAAATATCTAACGCCTAAAACGTTATTTGTGCCGAGCCATTTTGATACATATCTCAATTCAAATGAAATGGCAGCAATGACAGACACAGAACGAAAGGTTGCAGAATTAAACGCGCTTATTGATGCGGTTGAAGGGGGAACAAATGAGGCCGGAAACGTTGAAGGCTACGGGCCAATTATTGATATATGACAAATTCGATAGTGCGAAAGTTAAAATGTACGCCTACATGCTGGAAGATATTAACCCGGTAACATTGGCGGAAGCAATTAAACAATGTATTAATACATGTGAATTCGTTCCAGCTGTTGCCACTATCCGCAAAAAAGCGGCAGAAATTTCCGGTTATGTGAGCGGCAAGGAAGAACGATTAATTGCGCAAGATGCATGGGAAGAAGTCAGAAAGGTTGCTAGTAGTTTTGGGTATGAAAAAGGTCTTGATGAACTTAAAGGTATTACAAGGCTTGCCGCTAAAACAATATGGCGTTTCTTCGATCCAAGAAACTGTCAAAGCTATAACGAAAGTGCAGCGATGAGCCAATTCTGTAAAGCCTATGAACAACTGGTAGCACGTGAACAAAAACGCATAGAAATTGCGGAAAGTATCAAAAATAATGGCTTGCTATCAGAAGCACGAAAAAGAGCAGAACTCAATATGCTACCACAAACAGAAATTAAGATGCTAGATAATGGGCATTTGGTGGAAGTTGAAAAGTTCGAGCCGGTAGACCTTAAAGGATTGGTAGAAAAAGCGAATATTTCAGATGAAGGGAAAGCATTAATTCTGGGGGTGTTGAAATGAGTGAACAAAAGAAATACGAATTTACTGGAGAAATTAAAACGATATTTGGTATTGAATTTAAACAGATAAGGGCAATTGTAAATTTCGGTTGTATGGTTGCCGGTGAAATTGGCGGATGGATAGAAAGCGAAGAAAATTTAAGTCAGTCCGGCAATGCTTGGGTGTCCGGCGATGCTAGGGTGTCCGGCAATGCTGAGGTGTCCGGCAATGCTAGGGTGTCCGGCAATGCTAGGGTGTCCGGCAATGCTTGGGTGTCCGGCAATGCTAGGGTGTCCGGCGATGCTAGGGTGTACGGCGATGCTTGGGTGTACGGCGGTGCTAGGGTGTCCGGCGATGCTGAGGTGAAAAAAGATGATGATTACATGGTTGTTGGTGGAGCTGGTCGTTACAATCGGTTCACAACATTCTTTAAATGCCGAGATAAAACAATCAAGGTAGTATGTGGGTGCTTCTTCGGAACGATTATTGAATTTCGAGCAAAAGTAAAAGAGACACATAAAGGAAATAAGCATGAAAAAGTATATTTGGCTATGGCAGATATGGCTGAATTGCAGATAAGTAATGACGAGGTGGAAAAATGAACACAGTACAAATTCTAGGTAATTTAGCACGTGATCCAGAAGTGCGTTATACCCAAAGTGGCCGCGCGGTGGCAACTTTCACGGTAGCAGCAACTAACACCTATATTGACTCCACAACAAATGAGACGAAAGAACAAACTGCTTTCGTTAATTGCGTAGCGTGGGGAAAACTAGGTGAAGCAGTAGGAAATTACCGCAAAGGAAACCGCTTATTCGTAGAGGGGCGAATTCAAACGCGCTCTTATGAAGATAGCAACGGGCAAAAGAAATATGTTACGGAACTAATCGCCGGCTTCGTTGGTGTATCCGCATTGAATGATATGGCAGCGGAAAGCAATTTTGATAGCTTTGCAGATGATAAAGGCAACGATGAAAACGTTCCGTTTTAATAGGTGGTAAAAATGCTAGTAAAAAACGAGAATGAATGGTGTTGGTGTTTTAAAGGCTTTGTAGGTGAACCTAAAAAAAGCGTTGAAGATGCCGTAAAAGATTTCGCAGAAACGTATCCAGCGGAAGAAGTTCCAATGATTAGAGTTGGAAACCCATATTATTATATTCCAACTGTTGATGCAGAACGTGTTATTGAAGATGTTGCGGAATATGATCTTGACGATGAAATAGCAGAATGGTCGGAAGAGTATTTATTAAGCGTAAAACAAGAACATATAGATGAATTGCAAGAAGAATTAACCGTGGTATTTCGTAAGTGGGAAAAACGCCATGGGTACAACAATACATCTTTTGTGGTGTTTGAAACCATAAACCCTTTTGAAAACAAGGCGTAAGGAATGAAAATGTTAGATGCATATTAAGGTAAGGAGTAAATATGTTACAGATAACAGTATTTCTAAATGGAGCGACTAGAAGATATGTTACAAAAACCTATAATTCTAAATATGATAACGAACGTGCAATTGATGTATATAATAACAGATTGAGTAATGTGAATGATGGCTATGAAAAGGTCATAATGTTTACAGATGAAGTTACAAATGCCTTTGTTTCTGTATCGCCAATTACGTGCTTAATTGAAGTTGAGGAAGTGCCAGAGTAATGGAGTTAAAACATGGGCGACATTGTTTGGCGTGGCTGTGTGAATATGATGCAATGAGCATGAGTAATCTAACAAGTATAAATACTATATTGAGTGGTGATATGTTTTGATGAAGGGGAATACATGAAATTTATAGATTTTTTTAGCGGCATTGGTGGGTTCCATTCCGGTTTAGAAAGGGCCGGAATGGAGTGTGTTGGCTGGTGCGAGTTTGATAAGTTTGCGCAAGCATCATACAAGGCAATATACAATACAGATGATTTGTGGTTTGGCAACGATGTAACGAAGGTAAAAGGGAGAGACTTGCCAAAGGCTGACTTATGGACGTTTGGTTTTCCTTGCCAAGATATAAGCATTGCCGGTAAGCAAAAAGGCATTAAAGAAGGTACTAGAAGTGGTCTGTTTTATGAAATTATGAGGTTGATTGATGAATGCGAAGAAAATAAACCCCAATGGATTATGTGTGAAAACGTTAAGAATTTGCTATCAATCGACGGGGGGGGGCGGGTTCCTCACCGTTGTTAGTGAAATGGCAGAAAGAGGGTACTGTATCGAATGGAAAGTGTACAATTCCAAAGACTACGGAGTCCCTCAAAACCGAGAACGTGTGTATATTGTTGGACGTTATGGAAACGGAAGTTTCGGAAATCTATTACCTATCAAAAGAGAAAACACAACAACTCTTAAGCAGATTATAGGTGGTTCACAAGGAGAACGAGTTTATAACCCTGACGGCGTAAGCTGCACATTATCCGCACAAGGTGGTGGAATGGGTGCTAAAACTGGTTTATATGAAATCGATACCAATAAAGTTCAAAGTATCGGAAATGGTTCACGTTATGAAACGGATAATACCGTATGGTCTACTGGTTTAGCTGGTACGTTGATGGCTACAGACTATAAACATGTTCCAAAAGTGGCTATTAAAAATGCAACTAAAACAGGGTACACAATGGCAGAAATAGGCGACGGCATAGACCTTGCATATCCAGATAGCGAAACACGAAGAGGTCGAGTGCAACCCCAACGATCTAACACATTAACAACTAGTGATAATCTGGGCGTACTGGTTGATGATGAACCTATTCGCATTAGAAAATTAACACCTAAAGAGTGTTGGCGCTTACAAGGTTTTACAGATGCACAGTTTGAAAAGGCTGCGGCGGTAAATAGTAACAGTCAACTATACAAACAAGCCGGTAATGCCGTTACTGTGAACGTAGTAGAAGAAATAGGAAAGCATATTATGAAGTTAAATGCATATGGTGGCGAAAAATTATGAGAAGAAAAATAAGTATGGGTAACAATAGAGTATTTACACGTGATCAACTAGCAAGTGCCTTAACAATCGTTGTAGGTAATAGGATTTTAAAACCAAGGGTAGTGTGCTGTAATTTCCTAATAATGATTGAATATAAATATCGCAAAAGAAATAAGATGATGCGACTTCAACAGACATTATCAGAAATTGCAATGCAAATGTTTAACGGAACAGTAGAAGCCTATATTTACAATGTGCGTGAGCAAATTAAAGCATTAATATTAAAAGGGGAGTTAAGATATGACGAATGAGCAAAAATGGTTATTAGAGCAAATGTATAACGAAGGGTATAGGGATATCAAAATTGAAGGTGTGTATGCGTTCTTTGTAAATCCTACGTTTATAGAAAACGGTGGCAATTTCAAGATACGTGATCATACCCCAAGAATTCCATGCAAGGTACTGGGGTTAAATCCGAATACACGTAAATATTCCATTGCGGCACTATTGGGTGTAGTGGATTGGGAAAAGGTTCAGATTGATACGCCAATAGTTGTAAAAACCAAGGTAATGAAATTAAAAAGGCATTTTGCTGGATATAGACCCGGTAAGGTTCGTTATTTTGGTGGCGGCTTGACTAGTTGGAGCAGTAATTGTGGTGAATTTGGAATTGAAGAAATTGATTGCGATAAAGTTGATTTAGTGGAAAGATTAACGGCGGTTCCTTATGAGTGTGATTGATATTACATTAAAAGGACGGCCAGCAACTAAAAAGAATAGCGGGCGTATTATAACCAGAAATGGGAAACCCATTATAATACCGTCAGAAGCCTATAAGAATTATGAAGAAGTTTGCATGTGGCAACTGGCTGGAAAGAAATTGCATATATCTGGCATCATCGTTGTTGAATGTAAATACTATCTTCCAAATAAAAGAAGTTGGCCGGATTTAATCGGATTGCTACAGGCAACCAGCGACATACTGACAAAAGCCAAAGTTATCGACGACGATAAATGGATATGTTCATATGGTGATAGTTGCATAGCGGGTATAGACAAAGAAAACCCACGTGTAGAAATACGCATTATGGATAGGAAAAATAAAGTATTGGAAGCGTTATTGAAATGAGGGTACAAATGAAACTGCTTAATAAAATTAAATGCATGTTAGGAATTAAACGCTATAATGCGGATGCAATCAAAGTGAAACGATGCATGCCGGGCGTATTGATGCCTAAAATTGGTAGCGAAGATGCTGCGGGAATGGACTTTTACCAGCCGGAAAGCGTAGCTATTGAACCACATCAAACGCAATATGTAACGCTAGGTTTAGCAATGGAAATCCCAAAGGGATATATGCTAATGCTTGCGCCACGATCGAGCATGAGTAAAACGCCGTTAGTTATTCCAAACTCATTTGGCGTGATTGATGCAGATTACCGAGGGGAAATCAAAGGTATATTCAAAAATATCAGTGATAATGCGTATTTAATCCAAAAGGGCGATAGATTATTGCAAGGTATCCTTGTACCGGTTGGCGCATTAAAGTTGTTAGAAGTTGGCGAATTAACCGAAACGGCGCGCGGTGCTGGTGGTATTGGTAGTACTGGTAAGTAATAAGAAGAGGTAAAAATGATTAGAATTTGGGGAAAAACAGGAATTGAAGAACTAGAACAAAATTTAGCGGATGTGAAGCAAACTGAAATTAAAGAGCCAGAATGGCAAACTCGGTTTAGAATTGAGTATAGCGAACTGAAAGAACGATATACCAAACTTCATAAAATGTTGGTTAAATACGATGCAGGAACATTAGAATTCGAGCCTACTTGTCCTGTTGAATTATTGCGAAAACAAAAAGCCACTACGGGGGAATATCTAAATATTCTTGAAATTAGGGCGGAAATTGAAAAAGTAACATTGTAGGCGAAAGGGGAAATGTATAATGCCTATTATTAATCCGATGTATCTGTATTTGATTGGGGTATTGCACAATGTTGACGTGCTTAATCAAGGCTTGTTTTTGTTGCTAAGTATTGCAATGTTTATATTAGCTGTTTGTTATGTTGGCGTAAACGAAATGCCAGAGGAAGATATTGTGGCGTTAAAGTGGTGGGCAAAGATTATTGGTACGGCGTGGTTGGTATCGCTAGTAATTTGTATATTTGTACCTACAAAAGACATGATGTATAAAATGTTATTAGCTCACTACGTAACAACAGACAATATCCAATTAGTGAATGATGCTATCAAAGGTAACCTACAGGACTATTTAAACATGTTAGGGGAAACAGTTAAGAATATGAAATAAAGGTGAATGTATGACGGATAAAGAATACAGAGAATTAGCCAAAGAGTACCTAGAACCGATTAAGTTAATATCGATGAAAATTAAATCATTGAAGGAAGATCTAAAGCATGTACAATCTGATATCGTAACGATAGGGGCGGTTGACTACTCAAAGGAACGCCTAACAGGTGGCGGAACACCGGGCGGACTGGAGCAACAAATTATACGCCTAGAAAGTAAACGTGATGCAGTGCAAAAGGAAATAGGGGCGTTAATTGACGAAAGGGAAACCGCAGCGGATATTATCAACACATGCACCAGAGGAAAAGAAAATATACTATTGATGCGTGAATATGTTGACGGCAAAAGTGCTAAACATGCTAGATATTTTACAGATTTAGAAAAGTCGCAAGCCAGCGAATTAAAGACGGCTGGACTTATCAAAGTAGGGTATTATTTACACCATACATACTACCCTAGCATGTATACTGCTAAAACGGTAAAAGTCGGACTCAATCGGACTATATCGGAAACATATGGAAAATCATAATATAGTATAATTATAGTGTCATATGTAGCTTTGAACGACATTGACTAAATTTTCCTATTAAACATACGACACCGCGGGGAACTATAAACGTTCCCCTTGTGTGTTGTAAACAGATACCGGCGTTAAATTCCTTTCAACGAACACATGCCATTTGAGATACGATCCTTGTTAAATATGTACGTCCTAATACCATAACTACTTGTACGATTTCATAGATTGCCGGTATTTGTTTAGAACATACAAACAAAATGAATAAAACTAAAATAAAATGGGGTATATCCACGGCGATATATCCCATTTCTTGTATAAAAGCAACATTTAATTATTGAAAACTGAACATGCTGCATTTATTATGTAAAGGTTTTAGACCAAATTAACCCAAATTGTTTTGATGCTAGATCACATTAAGTTGTGGCGTGTTTGGTTTTGAGTAATTAAAAAAGCCGCTATTATCTAGCGGCTAACATTTGGCGTATTTGATTATTCATTTCTTGTTGATACTCATCTATGGTATCGAATATTGTTTCTCGTAGGTTAAACGCGGCGAACGCATCATATATCGAATTAGTGCGGCGGCGAAGCAATTCGCATTTTTCAGCTATGTAACGAAGCATCATAACAATGTTGCTTAAATCGTCATAACCTAGTGCTTGAATTATACCGTCATTATTGTGTTTGATACCTGTATAGGTAGCTTGAAGTGTTTCAATGTTATTAAGTTCGTTGTATTTGATCGCGTTCTTGATTTCTTGAATTGTCATTTGCATTGTTTTATTCTCCTATTTATTCTTTTGAATTGCATTTAACATTTTAACCGCCATATTGATTACATATTTAGGGGCGTTAGAACCATACTCCCAATCTTGGAAGGTACGGAGTGGCATCTCTAAATATTCAGCCGCAGCCTTTTGGGTGAGACCCGCTTTTAAACGGGCCTCTTTTATTTTGTTGTTTGAAGTGGGCATTATTTAATCTCCTTATTCGTAAAAGTGAGTTGCAATAACTTGATTGTTATTGTCTAGTAATTGCCATTCAAAACCGAATGACATAGTTGAAATAAATTCAGATGCTTGTGATTGGTTATCGAAGTTCCAAGTTTGATTTGAGTTCAAGTCTTTTAATGTGTACATTTTTATTTCTCCTTGTGATTAACTATTGGGGTTCGTTTCCCTTACCTTGATTAGAGTATAACACGGTTACCGCGACGCGTCAACCGTATTTTTAAAATTACACGAAATGTGTAATGTGATTATTGGAAAGGATAGCAATATGACGCAAATTCATTGCGATAGAAAGCACTGTCTAAACAATGATAAGCACGGCATATGCACGGCTGAAACAATCGAATATAACGGACGATGCCAAACATATTGCACTAGCCAGCACGCATCTAAACATGTCGCCGGAATATGCCAACGATCACATAGGCGTATAAAAGCAAAAGACAATAACATTCTAAAATAAGGGGGGGTGAATATCAATGAACTACATGCCTAAAATTAAAAAAGTGATTACGGCGTTACAAATCAAAAAGGGTTTAAGGTATGTTATTGATACTCGCCAATCATGGAGTAAGTGGGATAAGCCTTTTAAGGTGTATATAATCAGTCGAATGTATAGCGAAGCGGAATATGCAGAAGCGTTCCCAGAGAAGTATAAACGAAACCCATTTAAAAAGGGGCAGTTATTTAAAAAGGTGGCTAAATACGATACGTTAAAGCAACATGAGTTGTTAATATATCTAGTTAATGTGTTGAAAGGTGGTGAACGTAGTGAGTGATATTAAATTAAAGCCTAAAGAGTTAGTGTTTGCTGAAGAATGGCTAAAGACTACGAACGCCACACAATCAGCGATAAAGGCTGGTTATAGTGAACGAACGGCGTATTCGGCTGGTAGTCGACTGTTGAAAAAAGTTGACGTAAAACAATATATAGACGAACGACTAGCAGAAATGAAAGAAAATAGCATTGCTGATACTGACGAGGTAATGCAGTTTTTATCTAGTACGATGCGTGGTGATATTCCAGACCAGTTTGGATTAGATCCGGCGTTGAATGATAGGATTAAAGCCGCTGAATTGATTGGTAAACGCTATAAGTTGTTCACGGATAAGCAAGAAATTAGTGGAACAGACGGCGAACCTATTAAAGTAGTATTTACAGGAATGCATAAAGAATAGCGAAGAATTGTATAAAATTATCAGAATATGAGGTATATCCACGGCGATATATCTCATTTTTTGCATAAATCTATCAAAAATGGAAATAACGATTGACTATAAGCCAAACGAAAAACAAAATATATTCCACAATACAACGGCACCGTATGCGGTGTATGGCGGCGCTCGTGGTGGCGGAAAAACAAAGTCATTGATTATGGATGTGTTCATTTATGCTTTGACCTATCCGGGTAGCCATTGTTATATATTCCGTGAAACATATCCAAATTTAGAAGCCAACGTTATCCGGGAATGGATACGAAGCGTACCGCCGGAATTATATAAGTATTCCGACCAGAAACACATTGCAACACTAAAGAATGGCAGTCAAGTGCTATTCCGCTACGTGAAGAATGATAAAGATGCTGAAGGTTATCAAGGTCAAGAATTTGATTATCTAGGTATTGATGAACTAACAAAACATACAGAACGAACGGCGGAGTTATTAACGGCTTGCTTGCGTAGTGCAAAAGGTTTTCCTGTTCGTTTTCGTGGTAGTTGCAACCCCGGAGGTCGTGGGCATGGTTGGGTAAAGCGTAAATATGTAGAAGCCACAAATTATGGGGAAAATCCTGTTATTGATGAAACTACTGGACTTGAAAAGGTGTTTATACCGGCGCAAGTTTACGATAACTATGTTCTTATGGCGAACGATCCGAGTTATGTCAAACGTTTAGAAGCATTACCGGAGCAAGAAAAGAAAGCGTTCTTGTATGGCGATTGGGATGTATTCATTGGGCAAGTATTCACCGAATTCAATCGAAGTGTACACGTAGAGGAACCTTTTGAAATTCCTAAAGGTTGGATACGGGTTCGTTCTATGGACTGGGGATTTAGTAAACCGTTTAGCATACATTGGTACGCTATTGATTATGAAGGTGTAGCGCATTGCTACCGTGAATATTACGGTTGCACAGGTGAGCCAGATGTAGGCTTAAAACTAACACCCGATGAAGTGGCTGCCGAAATGGCTAGATTAAGTAAGGGCGAAACATACGCATATGATATAGCTGATAGAGCGATATGGCAGAAAGACGACCGCATGAAGTGGAGCATTCAAGGTGAGTCTATCGCGGAGATATTTGCACGTCATGGAATTAACTTCACTAGGTCTAATTCTGAACGCATTCCGGGTAAGATGATGGTTCATACCTATCTAAGGGAGAAGAAAATCAAATTCTTCTCTACGTGTAAACATATTTTAAGAACGTTACCGGAGTTAGTATATGACGAAAGTAAGCCAGAAGATGTGGATACAACGCAAGAAGATCATGCATATGATGAGTTTAGATATTTTTGCATGAGTAGACCTATTACACCTAAGAAACAGGAGAAACCATTTAATGACGGTTATAGATATGATGATGATACAGAAGGGGAAACTACTGCATGGGGCGTATGAGTGAAAAGGCGTTACGTGATTACGCTTTTAGGGTGTTGAAGTCAGAATACGGCGAACGAGAAGAAAAGGGCGTTATTATTCCGGCAAAATACACTGATGCGGAATTGGCAGAATTTGCACGAGCAATGCCGCAATGGCAAATAGAACAAATGTACGATATGATATATGGTTCTGAAATGGTGGAATAATGGATATAGAACAAACATTCGATATATACGAAGCGAAAAATAATGTTAAAAAAGCATTAGAAGCCACGTCAGATTGGCGCAAAAGTGCTGCCGAGGATTTTGCATTTATGCAGGGCAAGCAGTGGGAAGATGCGGATTTAGCTAAAATGCGTGAAGCTGGACGGCCAGCGATCACAATCAATAGAATTAGACCGGTTATTAATCTATTGTGCGGTTATGCATCGCAGAATGAAACAGAACCGGACTTTTTGCCACGTAGTGAAGAAGATGACCGCATCAGTCGAGTGGCTAAAGGTATTACAAAATATTGCTTAGACCGTGCGAACTATCAACGTAATAAGGGAAAATGTTTTAGAGATAAGATTATTTGTGGTTTGGCTAATTATTGGGTAAGTTATGAATTCGACTATACGAAACTAGACGGCACTATTCAAATAGAACGTGTTTCTCCGTTCGATGCTTTCATAGATCCAGAATGTAAAAAAGATGATTTAAGCGATGCTCAATATGTTGGCCGATATAGTTGGGAAGGTGCGGCAAAGTTAAAGCAAGTATATCCAGATAAATCCGATGAAATCGACACACTAAGACATAAATATGATGATACTGAACAGGAAGCCGGCATTATCGAAACGGTAGACGGTGAAGCGTTATGGTACAACAATAGCTACAATAAAATCCGTGTAGTGCAGTACTGGTATAAGGAATACGGCAAGAAACACGTATTTATGACAAAGGAAGGATTGATTGATGAAGGAAACCCTTTGTTTGTCGTGTTAATGGCTATGGGCAAAAAGCCTACTAGCATACCAGATACCAAAATTAGATATGCGACATTCGCCGATGATGTTCTTTTGGAAGAGGGTGAAAGTCCTTATAAGCACGGTAAATTTCCATTAGTGCGTGAATATTGCTACTATACTGGCGAACTAGCAGAAGATGAACTAGAACCGGCTGGCGTAGTGCGTGATATTAAGGATGCACAACGGGAACTCAATAAAAACCGTAGTCAACGCATGCATGTTGTTAATCAGCAAAGTTTAGGTGTTAAGTTCTGGACTGGCCAAATAGATGAACGACTTAAACGCGATATCGAAAAGAACAGTACGAAACCGGGAGCGAATATTATGCTTCCTCCGGGTGTAACATTCCAAGACGGAACGCCGGCAATGGATAGCAATATCAATTTGAGCCTTGAACAACAAGCTAGTAATGACTTTTATTCCATTAGCGGTATCACTCCAGAAAGTTTATCTGGTAGCGTTGGCGCTATGAGTGGCAAGGCGATTGATTTACGCCAATCTGTAACTACAGTTCAAACGGCTGGCATCTTTGAACAAGCGAAAGAAGCAGAACGCCAGATTGTTAAATTACTATGGGGTGAAAAGAACGCTCCGGGGTTAATTCCACAATTCTATAACCAAGATAAAGCCATGCGCATTATGGGTGATGATGGGCAAAAAGAATTTGTACAAATTGCACCGGGCCTTAACCAACCAATGCAAGAACAGGTTTTAACCGATGCACTAGGTCAACCGCAGCGTGATGCGGAAGGCAACCCAATCAAACAGGTTTTATATGATCTAAGCTGCTTTGATTTTGATATTGTAATCAGCACTAGCCAAGCCAGCGCAACGGCAAGACGTGCTAACCTCTATCAATTATTGGAAGCTAAGAAATCCGGCGTTGATATTCCTATGGATATTATTCTTGATTTCATGGATTTCCCAGAAAAAGAAACAGTCAAGAAACGCATTCAAGAAATGTCAGAAAAGCCAGCCATGCCAGAATTGCGTGTTAGCGGTAGCCTAGATGATATGCCAGCGGAAGCATTGAGTATGTACTTACAAACGCTAGGCGTTGAAATTTCGCCACAACAAATTATGGCGGAGCGCTTAGCATTGAAAGGTAGACAACCAAACATTCAAAATGCACCGCAAATTTTACCGCCTGTGAACGATTTAGGCACTATGTAATATAAACTATCAACACAATAACAAACGCTCCGTAATGGGGCGTTTTTTATATTTCTTTCGCCCTAAGTAATGGCGTTAAAAGGCTTGCTTATACATTATCGCCCGGCAACGGCGTTAAACTGCCATATTCTTATATTCGTCCGGCAATGACGTTAAAAGGCAAAAGGAGTATTTGATATGGAAAAAGATTTAGTAAACATCAAAGAAGCCGGTTTCACTCCGGAAGATTTGGAAAACGCGGGCGTTGAACTGGAAGAAACAACCGAAGAAACGAATACACAGGAAGGTGCGAATGATGTTCCCTCTACTGAAACACCGGAAAGTGATGCGAATGATGCGGAAGTAGAAACAGAAACGCCGAACACTAACGAAGGTGAAACGGAAGAAGAAAATCATGCGAACGATCAGAACTTAAAAGCGGCACTTGCACAAGAACGCGCAAGACGGAAAGCAGCGGAAGAACGTGCTAGACAATACGAAGCACAACAAAAACCGATTGAATTGCCGCAAGAAGAAGTATCAAATATTCGCGATTTCGTTCGCCGTGAAGCGTTAAAACGTTTCAATATGACGGCGGAAGATTTAGAAGGTTTGATGTATGAAGATGCTGAAAAGTACAACGAATTTATTCGTTTTGAAGCTAATGCAGAATATGCGATTACTAATCAGCAAATTGCAGTACATCAACAACGGCAAAAAAACGTAAATTTTGTGAATGAAATTAAATCGCTACCAAACTTTAATGAGTTGTATCAACGCGGTTTAGACAAGTTAAACGGAATGACGATGCGCGATGCACAACCGATTAACGATGCATTTTATCGTGTTGATATGGGCGAAGGTACAGAAGCCGATTTTGAAACCATTAGAAAATTTGTTGATGAATTGCAAAATGAACGGGCAACAAGTACCGAAGTACCAAACAACCCACTAGAAGTAGCGGCGACATTGCCAAAGGCTGGCGCGTTAAACGGTGGCGTTCCTACACCTAACAAGGTAACGGAAGAAGATATTTTGAAAGCGTACGACACAGGCAATTTAGATGCATTGCCTAAAGAAATACGCGATTATTTAGACGAATTATAAGAGGTAAAATATGGCAGATCAAAAAAATCAAGTAACTATTCCAGCGGCGTTAGTCCCTAAAATTTGGACTAAAAAAGTGTGGCATGAAGGCTTAAAAGAGTCTTTCTTCGATAAGTTCACCGCACTTGACGGATCTAACGTGGTGCATAAAAACAAAGACTTAGAAGGCGTAAAAGGCGATGCGGTAACGTTCGGATTAATGATGAATTTAAGCGGTGCCGGTGTTGAAGGTAACCGTGCGACATTGACTGGCAACGAAGAAGCATTGAATATCTATGATTTCACAGTTACAACTCAATTAGTACGTAATGCGGTATCTCGCTTTGAAGCGGACGACCAAAAAACACAATATGACATGTTAAAAGAAATCAAAGGTGCGTTAAAACAATGGTTAGCTGATTGGCAAGACAACAAGTTAATCGCTAAACTTTCCGCATCTCCTACCGCTGGTGAAACATTGTACGCTTCCGCTGCTGGTACACAAGCATCTATCACGGCAAACGATAAATTGACTACTACACTTATTTCCCGTGCTAAACGTAAGGCGCAAATGCACGGCCCTAAAGTACAACCTATTAAAGTTGACGGTATGGACAAATTCATTATGTTAGTTTCTCCTTGGGCGGCTCGTGATTTGAAAGATGATGCTAAGTGGCTTGCAGCACAACAAAACGCTAACGTTCGTGGTTCTAAAAACCCTATCTTCACAGGTGCATTAGGCGAATATGACGGCGTTATTTTGTACGAATACGAACGCGTATTGAACGACAAAACAGGCGCATCTAGTGCTAACGTATGCCATAACTTGCTTTTAGGTAAACAAGCGGCATGCTTTGCGGTATCTCGTCCGGCTAAACATATCAAACAAGTGGACGACTACGGCAACGTAGAGGGCAATGGTATTGCTTTCTATGGCGCAATCGAAAAATCCAAATTCAATAGCAAAGATTACGGCGTAATCAATGTTATGACTGGTGGCGTAGTAGAAGCGTAAATATGATAGGCGGGGTAACACCCGCCTTTATTCTTATATGGGGTGAATATGAACGTAAAGTACATAATCAATAGGGCGTTCATGCAAATAGGCGATACCTCGCAAGAACAATATACTCCGTATTATTTATTGGAGTATTACAACGAAGGTAATCACTTATTAAATGCCCTAATAGGACAATATTGCCCAAGCCTTGCAAGGGGTACTTTTGAAGGTAAGGGGCGTGGGCGAATTGTATTACCGTTTCAATGCATTAGCATATTGAATGTCAAGGCAGATGATGCGGACGTGCAAGGGTATCAAGTATTGAATTTGCAAACAGTGGTATTTGATGCGGATCATGAGCAAAAAATCACCGTTGATTATATAAAGACGGCTGGCTATAAAATGCTTGAAGATGAAAGCGACTTGCCGGCGGAACTAGAGACATTATTAGTTGATTATATCGTATATCGTGTAATGAACCTTGATATTTCTGGAATTTCAGCAAATATGGTTAATGCGTTGCAATCAATTAATAATGGCTTAGGTGGTAATGATTGCGTAATTGCGGAAGGGTACTGGAACTATGGTCGTAAGCGAATTGATTACTCTTGTTAATGTAGAGTCAAACGAAATTCTTGACGAACAACTAGAATATATCCAGTACATTAACGCAGCTATTGATTGGTTGACTACTATTCTAGTTAGCATTAAAGATCGTGAAGTAGTTAAGAATATGGATATTCCAGATAAAAGGGCGGTTCCTTCCGATTTTATGGGGTTTGTTCCTAAGAGTGGCTATCCTATCCGCATCATAAACGGAACATTTGAAACGTATGACGGCGAAACGGTTAATCAAGTATTTTATAGCGTGCGTAAAAATCACGTTGATGAAATGGACGATACAATACCGTTTTCTGAATTCTTTTATAGCTATCTAGTGCAACTTGTATCTTTCATGGTGAAGAAAAAATCACTCATGACTGATTACGCTGCCTATGATAAGCAGTTCATAGACTACATCACGGAACAAATTAAGGCGGCACGGGGTATAACATAATGGGCGTAAAACAAGTAGCCATGACAAATGGTTTCAGATTGGGCCTTGATTGGAGCAACCCGCCGGAAAATATCGATGTGCAAGCCTTGACACAGGCTAGACAATGCGAATTTGATAGAACGGATAATGCACTCCGTACTGTTCCGGGCGTTCGTGTATTGTATGATTTTGGGTTGCCAGTCGAAACCTTGTATTATGATGTGTACCGTAACAAATGGTACTTTTCTAGTGGTCGTAATCTATATGAAACTGATTTTAGCGCTAATAAATTACTAGGCGCGTTAAACGGCACGGGAAAGCCTAAATATCATGCATTTGGCGGTGATATTCTTATTGCTAGTGGTGATAAATTACAAGTTATCTCTGGTGCTGGTAAGTTGGTAACGGTAGAAAGTCCGGTATGCGATATAGTATCAAGTCATTCTGGGCGTGTACTTGTTGCATCTACTCATTCGCACCGGTTAAACTGGTCGGCTGTAGGCGACTATAATACATGGGCTCACAACTCAAATGATGCATCTAGTGCGCAATATGTAGATGTAGGGTATAAAGACCAAGGCAGCATTATTGCCGTTGATTTCTTATCACGTGCAATTATCGTATATAAGGAATATGGCCGTGTTTATCAAGTCATTGGTACGCCAGATGCACGGAATTTAACGGTATACCCTCTATCCTCTACGGGTTATTGTAGCGGTGCAACGATAAGTATTGATGATCGTAGCTATTATTTAGGCAATCAAGGTTTCATGTCTTTTATGCCTACTAATACCTACGCAGAAATTCAACCGTTTGAAACTGGGTTGAACATCAATTCCTATCTATTGAAATACATTACGAAAGATTGCGAAGTGTGGCATATACCTAGTCGTAAGCAACTTTGGATACGACCATATAACGGTGATACAGTATTCATCTATCATTATTTACCCAGATATGAGGACGGGCGCGGCGTGTTCACATCACGTAAATTCACACATAACATCAATGATGCGGTAAATGTTGATAAAGAAGTATATATAGCCTATGGCAATAAAATCGGTATTCTTGACGAAACCATAGATACAGATGATAGCGTACAAATTCAAACATCAATAGTAAGCGGTAATAGGCTTGCAACAAGACAATTCATATTAATTATGAACTACAACTTTGTAACGCATAACCTAATACCCGGATACGGGACGATTGGCATTTCTAATAAGAAGCCTAAACCGATTGAATTCGCTAGTAAAGCGGTTAAAACCTACTATGCGAACTTTAAGACACATGATTACAAAGTGCCGATGAATGTTAATGAATACACGAAGGCTTATAAGATTGGTGGCGGCGCTAACCGTAATGTACAATTCAAAATCAATGTTCAAAAGGGCGCTATTTCATTACGCCAACTAGATTATACATATGAAGAGGTTTAATAATGGCTTATAAAGAAAAATACCCTTTGGATATTACGCCACAGGGTGATACAGTTCCGGAAAGCATACAGAAAAACCGGAACGAATTATTGAACATCGCACAAGCAATGGAGTTAAAATCCGGTGGCGGTGGCGGTGGCGGTGGCGGTGGTCTGCGTAATCGATTATTAAGTGGTAAGGCAAGCAACGGCGAATTTTCCTTTTTAACTGGGGATAATTTAAGTGTAATGATTGACGGCAGTCAAACACCAGTTCTTTTGTCATTTGCTGACGGCTTCAATGACTACGGCGCGGTTGATTACATACAAACAATTAACCGTAAGCAAAGTGCTTGGAGCCTGCCGGCTAATAGTACATCGTATTTGTATGTGGAACGCTCCGCATCTGGCGGTCTAAGTTATGGCAGCACAACACTTGAACCGTTGCGTCAGCCAAATGCACCGGAAGCGGCAACAGATAAAATGTATTACAACACTACAAGCGAAAAAATGAATGTGTACACAGGCACGTACTGGAAAAACATTCTGCGTGTAGTGGTCGCAATCGCCGTAACAGATGCAACACGTGTTAAGTCGATTAAGTATTATGATCCATACTTAAACACGGCAACCGATGCCGTTATAGGTAAACGCACGGTAGATGGTAAAGACTATTTGATTACAGATATTCTTAATCAAATGGCGGAAGCTATTAAAAAGATAGCTGGCGATGAAAATTTTACTAGCAATCCAACACGTACATTAAAAGCAGTTACCGATACTATAAACGGACTAGGCGAAACCTATTACAAGAAAACGGATACAGTAAACGAAGCCAAACATGCAACGAATGCAGATGAAGCCAAACATGCAGCGAGCGCGAATACGGCAAACATCGCAACGCAAAATGTTAAAAAGTCCGGTGATACCATGACTGGTGATTTAATCATTACAGGGTTGAGGTATGGTAAGGAACTTGATTTAGATTACTACGGAAATACAAAGACCAATTATTCTGGCTTTTTTATCGGTAAAGTTAATGGATATAAAATTGGAAGTAATTCGTATTGGGGAACCGGAATTGCAATTCCTTGGGATGTTTCTGATGAACGAGTGCTAGGGTATGAAATATTGTTCGCAAATTCGAATAGGATTTTTGTTCGGACTATGGAACGCGTAAATAATCCGGGAGCATGGAAGTCGTTAGCAACATTTGATTTAGCTGGCAATTTAGAGTTCCCTAACGGCGCTAAATTGAGGGTGGAATAATATGCCTAATCTAGTACTTGAAAAAGGCGGTCAAACATTTCGTTTTGGACTGCACGAAGAAAAAAGCGTAACGCGTGGAAAGTATATAACTGTTCCGTTTAATGGGCGTGATTATTATGCGCGCTATGGCGATGCATCAACACCGCTTAAAGCGGAAATTAACGGTCGTGAATATTCTGTACAATATGACCCGGTTGATTTTCAAACAATCCGTTGGCAAGGTACAACAAGCAATACTAAAACCGTATTTTTCCCTAAAGGTCGCTATGTTGTCAATATGTTGTTGCATCAATATAAACGGATTGAGGTATATGTTAATAATAGTGAAGAAAAAACAATAACCGTAGAGATTACTAGATTGGGGAGTTCTAACGGAAAATATCGGTTAATCATTCCGGGGTTATTTAACGAATTAATCTATAACAACTATACCAATCCTAGCTATTGGATTGAACGAATAGGAGATTAGTCATGAAACTTGAAAGCCTTGAAAGCATGATTAAAGACTATGAACGGCGCACAGGTGAACGAGTCAGTCTAAGTGGTTTTTATTTCGATGAAAATAACAACTACAAAGATAAATACAATTATTATTTCAAATTCTTCCCAAATGCTGGCTTCCTATTCTGGAGCATCAATGAATATGAGGGTGAACGGTATTTTACTATCTGGCAGACATACGGTGATATGAAAGTTATAGGTAAATACATTGTTGAAGTGATGAAGTTGAATAATCTTGATTTTATTGTAACGGCAACACATCGAAGCGTGCGCGGTTTCATTAAAAAGTGGAAAATGGAACGCGTTCCAACTATGGACTATACCTATAATGGGTTTAATTACAAAGTACTGAAAACGGTGCGTAAACACCTTGAAGCGACTTTGTAGAAAGGAAAAGCATGTTTAAATTTGACTTGCAAATTTTTGGCGGCGGTGGCAAAAAGTCGAAGGTGAGCAGCATTGATGCTAAAGTACCGGAAGCAACGGCCGACGAAAAGCAATTATTACAAGGCCAAATGAATTGGATAAATAGAACCAATCAAAGCGCAAACACCTTGCAAGGTATGGGCGATAGAGCCTTAAATAATGTAGTTAGTCCGCAATATCAGCAAATGTACAATGCATATTTGGGGACTAACAAAGATAACCAAAATGCACTAGCATCATTGCAAAATCAAGTGTCAACGGCCGGCGCCAAGAACTTAACGGATAACACACGTTATGCGAACCAACTGGGGGCCAGCGTTGATGCTATGAACAACGGCGCAAATCAATTAGCCAACGAATACAACGGCGCGTTATTGAAAAATCAAAACGCAATGGATAGCATTACAAACGGCCAATTACCGGCAGCGTATTCCGAAGCCAGACGGCAAGCGTTGAACAATGATTTACAGGCAACTGTAGGTAATGCGGTTTCTGGCTTAGCAAGTCGCGGTATTGTTAATTCTTCAATCACAGATAATGCATTGAACGATATTAGCAAGAACGCATCAAATACACTTGCGGCACAATATGCAAATGATTTGAACCAAGCGGCGGCGCTTAATTCGCAAGCATTTAACAATAGTTTGAGTGGTATCGGCGCAAAAATGGGCCTTTGGGGTAACACCTATAATAACCAACAAAACGGCATCGTAAATCAAGCGAACTTGTTAAATCAAGGGTACACAAATCAAATGAATAATGCCGGTACTTCGGCGGGCCTTATCGGTCAACGTGAGGGGTTAGCACAAAATCCTATTAATACCGGTGCAACAACACAAAGCGCATCTACTCAGCCGGCTAAGGATTACTATTCTATGAGCCAGTTAAATAATGCGGATCAAGAGGATTTATTAAACAGATATATGACATTACGATACGGACTTGCACAACCAGCACAAACAATGGTTAAGCAAGGTAACGGTGGATTTTTAGGAGGTCTTATGAAAGGTTTTTGTTTTGTAGCGGGTACTGAAATTGCAACGCCAGAAGGTGGCAAGGTTATTGAAGCGTTTGTAAATGGTGATACCGTTATTACTTTGGGTGCGGTCAATGATGTAATTGAATTACACGATATGGGCGAAAAAGAAACACATCGCCTTGAAACCGCATCCTTTGGCGTTACAACCACAGACACAGAAAAATTCTTAACTCCGGAAGGATTAAAATTAGCCAGTGAATTAGTTGTTGGCGAAACAGTAGTAATGACTGTTAATGGTTATGAACCTGTAACGATTAGCGAAGCAACTGGCAATACTGAACATGTATATGAATTGCAATGTACTGGTGATAATCTCTTCTATGCTAACGGCATTATGGCGGAAGGCATCAATGAAGAGGAATTGAAAGCGATTGCAGATGCAAAGAAACTAACTGAAAACACCGGCAAGAAAGACGATAAAGAAACTGGTGAAGGAACAGATGAAACAAATGATCCAACAGATGAAAATTCGGAAGATACTAACGAAGTAACAGATGAAAAAGCAACAAAGAAAACTAAAGGTAAGAAATCGGAGAAAGTAGAGGAATAACACAATGGGCGTTATTTATTTACAGGATTATAACCCGTGGGAAAGTATCGGCGAGTTGGCTGGTCGATACGGTGGGTATCGTTTAGGGCAAATTCAAAATAACCGCATGGCGCATGGATACCAAGACATGCTAAACGGTGGTGAACAGGCGACACCAACGCAACAAATGGCAAGCCAAATGCCGACACAAGGACAATTTAACGCTGGGCAGTTTATTAATAACGCTATGCGTAATAATTCCTTTGGTGCGCAAGCGGTGGCGAATAATCAAGGATTATGGGGCGGGCAAACTGCACCAGCACAACCGATGCAAGCTAACACAGATGCACCGGCTGCACCAGTTCAACCACCACAACAAAATACAGGGTTATGGAACTTTGAAAACCTAAATAATACTGGTATTGGTAATGGTGTACCGCAAACGTATCAAGAAATGATGCAACAAAGGGCAAATAACCCTTTTCGTGGGGCGCCCAAATTGGTAGAAAATGGTAGTACCAATGAGGATAAAGCGCCGGGTCAATATTCTATACCAGATAAAGCAACTATAACCAGTGAAGCACGCAAACGACTAGGGGCGAATACACTCGCCCTTGTCAAAGCTGGTTTTGATTTCAAGACGGCGCAAGGTTTAGCCAACGAACAATATCAAAATGATATTAGTACATTGTATGCGCAACAGGTTAATGATTACCAAGAAAAAGTACTTGAACCTATGCGACAACAGATTATGAACAATCTTGTATTCACTAAAGACAAGGACGGGAATCCGGTTGTAGATACCTATAACACAAAACGGGTTAAAGGGTTGGCGCCGGCCGTTGCAAGATATAACTATCTAGCCGGTAAAGTTGGCGCTGGTACTATTGATATGAATAACTTGAATTCTATTGCGGCGCTTGATAAGCCGGATTACAAATTTAGTAGTGCGCAAAACGGCCATATTGTACGTTACAACATGGGCGACGGTACGATCCAAGATATGGGCGGTTATGGCAAAGTTGAAACGAAACAATTTGCAAACGGCCAAGTTATCGTAATGACACCAGACGGTCAAATGAAAAACATCGGTAACTTTGGGGCGAAAAACATTAAAGTTATGCCAGACGGAAAGACCTATATTGTTGGCACGGACGGCAGCATGAAATATGTAGGTACTCACGTTAAACCGCCAACGGCTACACAGTCCGGAACTAGCGGATATAATGCACAAGTATTGCGTACACTATCAGCGCAGCATACTGCATGGGTTAAGGCTAACCCAGATAAGGATGAAAGCGAAAGTCCTTATTATGGTAAGTTGCAAGGCGCATTAAATGGTGCGGCAACGGCTGGCGGCGATGGAACGCCAACGGTTAAACGGCAACCTACCTATTCAGCTGAGGAACAAGCGGCAGTATCCAAGCGGATGAACGAATTATCAGCGCAAGGCTGGAGTGATGATCAGATAGCAGCGGAACTTGATGCGGCTGGTTATGGTAATTATAAATCGTGGTTAAAGTCTTATTAATAAAAGGGGTAGACTATGGGTGCGTTTGATGATATTACAAACCAATACGGTAAGGCAGCCGGAAGCGGCAACGCCTTTGAAGATATAACAACCGAATACGGCTATGATGCGGATAATGTACCCAAGCCTACGTTTTGGGATAGCGTTAAAAATAATGCCGAATACGTTGCTAATGGCGTTAAGAATAATATTGAATGGATTGACAAAACAGGCAAAGAAATCAATGACAATGTAGGGAATACATTGGGAAATTGGAAAGATGATGTATTAAACAAAGCGAATAATCTAGGTAGGGAGTATTCCAAAAGTGCTGCTAATGCCATTGAAGCAAATGGAGATAATTTTTCTGCGTTTGACGATAACGGCGACTTTGTAAACGAACATGCAACGCCGGGGTTAGATAAAGCAAGAGCAGAAGCATACAATGCCGCAGTTGGCAAGCCGGCTGGATATCTAGCAATTACTCCGTATGTTCCACCACAGGTGCGAATAGCTGCGGGCGTCCTTGCTGCGCCTACGATTGCAAATGATACGGCGGAGATGTATAACGCCAATGCATCAGCAGAAAACGAAGGAACGGCACCAGAAGGAATTTTAGGGGATAAATATGTAGCCACGGCCAAAAATGTTTTTGTAGACCCTATTGCCAATCCAGTAGAACGCTTAATTGACGACCCCGGTGAATTTGCCCAAAATATAGCCATGAATCCTACTAACTTGTGGGATGATGTATTTTTGCCGGCTGCGATGGTAAAAGGCGCAACACCTAAAAAAGTATCTGGAGCAATCGGCGAACGTGTGGGGCGTGTTGGTGAACATATTAAAGAAAAAGCAGTCAATGCCTTTGATGATATTGGGGAACGATTTACCAAAAATGAACCTAAATTTGAGGAAGGCGTTATGTATAATGCCTTTGATGATATCCCAGTACCGGAAGAAGTAAACGCAGTAGAACCGCGCGAATATTCCGAAGGCGAATTGAACGGACGAGCAATGGAAGGCGAAACAGGCAATATCCAAGCGGATATTTATAACCGATACCGTCAGAACGGGTTAAGCGACATTGAAGCGGCTGGCATGACTGGTAATATTGGCGCCGAAAGTAGTTTTAGCACCACAGTTACAAGTGGCGACGGCTACGGTTCCCGTGGTTTGGTTCAATTTACTGGTGATAGACTTAACGGCGAAAATGGTTTATTGAAATTCGCAGAAAATCGTGGATTAGATCCGTGGGACTGGAGAACGCAAGTCGATTTCAGTGTATGGGAATTGCACAACACCGAAAGCGCCGCATTAAAAGAAATGCGTGCTAGACCAGATGCAACACCGGCGGAAATGGCAAAAATCATTCGTGAATATTACGAAAGACCAGACCCAGCAGTTGCACGTGATAATGTTCGCGCAGAAATTGCGGAAGATACATTTAAAGGTAATTATGGAAGATACGAAAATGGGCCACGTGATACATCATTTAAAGATAGTAGCCTAGATCCCAACCGAACATCACATGAAGAACTGTTTAGGGATGAGTTCATAGAACGTGATGCAGTAAAAGGAGAAGAACCGCACACAAATTTAAACAGTTTCGTTGAAAATACCGAAAAGAAATCGGTTAAAAACGATGATTTAGGTATAAACTATCAAGGCGAAGGTGAGAAGGCCAGTACAGGCGAAATAAACGAATTTAAACCAGAAAACCGCATGAATACTGAATTTGTAGATGGTGATAAATCTCGAGTTCAAGAAAAAGCGGTTGAAAATGATGTAAATAGTAAGTTTAGATACGAAGAAGATGCGCCAAACGTAAGTTTGAAAAATGCTATTGATGAATTGCCATTGAAAGCACGCGAAGCAATCGTAAATGAATTAAAAGACGTTGTGAAAAATGATGCATCTGAAACGAGATTTACGGAATTAGAAAATAAAGTACATTCTAATACGGAAATTTTAAAAGACTTGAACCGGGCGACAAAACCAGATATTCCTAAAACCGAACTTGATGCGGTGAAAGTTAAATTATCAGAAGCATTAGAAGTACCAGTTGAAACATTGAACCATGAATATATGGAACGTGTTCGTACTGATCGCGCTGCCGAACTCATTGCAGATACGCAAGAACTTAAAACGTTAAAAGCGGAACCGGCAGAAGGTGGCGTGAGCAAATACGCGCAGCAACCTAGCCAGCTATTAGACAATGCAACACATGAGCAAGTACACAATGCAGTTGTAAAAGCCTTTGACGGCAACGAAGCAATGGCAAATCGCTATTTAGAAAGTAAAGGCGTTAGACCTAATGAACCACTACAATATAGTGCTAAAGGTAACGAAACACCACATACGGAACAAAGTGAAGGCGTTGAACGTATGGGGCGTGCCGTTAGTCGTCGTGAAATTATTGATAGTATCAATAACCTATTCAATCAGCGTATAAAAACAGGAAGATTGGGAACTAAAAACGCTAAGGGTTGGTATAATCCTAATAGCGATGTAATCCGTACGGGTGTATATGGTGATATCCCTACAATGATGCATGAGTTAGGTCATTACATTGATAACCATAATGGATTTAGCAGTATTCCTAAGTTTGATGCTGAATTGTTAGGTCAAGTCAAAAAGCGGTTTGGTACTAGCTATGATAATTTAGATGTAGTTGGTAAGCGTAAAGAGGGGTACGCAGAATTCTTTAAAGATTATGTATCAGACAGAGCAAAAGCCAAACAGGACTTTCCGGAGTTTTATAAACACTTCAAAGAAACTATAGAACGTGATAAGGCGTTAAATGGCATTGTTAATAAATTATCTAAACTAACTCATGAATGGCATAAACAGTCTAGTGCAGACCGTATCAAAGGTTCTATTTCCTTTGAACGAACCTCTAAAGCTGAACGTATTATTACGGATGCTAAAGACGGAAATATTAAAGATACCATTAAACGTGTAGCGAGTGATGTCTATACAAAAGCTATTGATGAACTCAATCCATTGCGTGAAATGGTTGAGGAAGTGGAACATATCACAGGTGAAAAAGTAGCATTTAAAGATAATCCGTTTATGCAAGCGTGGTTGTCTCGTGGCTGGGTAGGCAAAGCAGAAGAATTTATAAAGCGTGGGAGACCAGAAAAGGGCGTTCGTTCGTTTGAGGATATTATTAAGGATATACCTCAAAAAGAACATAAAGACTTTAGCGCCTATCTTGTAGCGCTGCATGATTTAGACCTACACCGTAACGGACAAATGGCTACATTTACACTAAAAGAGGATTTAGCGGCCGTTAGTCAGTACGAAAAAAATCCTACATTTAAAAGTGCTGCTAAAGATATTCACCGTTTTCAAGATTATATACTTGCAGAACTCGTGAATAATGGGATATTAAAACCGGAAACATACCATTTATTGCGAAATAAATATCCTAACTATGTTCCGTTTTTCCGTGATTTCTCAACAGAGAGTATGGACGGGTTCTTTTCTAGTTCTAAAGGGTTCGTTAATGTGGCCAATCCTATTAAGCGGTTCAAGGGTAGTACACGTGATATTATTGATCCATTAGAAAGCATCGTAAAAAATACATACCAATTCTACAATGCAATCGAGCGAAATCATGTGGGTGTTACTTTTGCCAAATTAGCAAAGAAACCAGGCATAGGAACTATTGTCGAAGAAGTCAGAGGTAATAGACCAGCAAAATCTACAGACAATACATTTTCTGTTTGGGTTAAAGGAAAAAAAGTTGTATATGAAACAACTCCGGAATTAGCACAAACAATGAAAATGATGAATAAGGATACAAGCAATTTTATAACAAAAATATTGCAGTATCCGGCTAGTTGGTTACGTGCTGGTTCTACTGTTACTGCTGGCTTTGCTATCACAAATGCTTTGCGTGATACCATTTCGGCTGGTGTATTTTCTAAACATGGTTTTTTGCCTGTAGTTGATACATTTAGAGGGTTAGCACATTTCTTAAAGAAAGACCAGTTATATTGGGATTACGTAAAAAGTGGTGGTGCTCACGCTGCTATGGTAAGCCTTGATAGAGACTATTTGAGCGGACATTTAAGAGAATTATTTTCTCGTAAGTCCACATTGTCGAAAGTTGCAAGAAATCCTATGGAAGTGTTGCGCGCTATATCAGAAGCAACGGAAGTGGCTACCCGTTTAGGCGAATTTAGCAATGCTAGAAAAGGGTATACAGGGTTATACAGTCGTTTAACAAAAACCAATTTAAAACCTAAATCGCTAGGAGAAGCATCTATTGCAAGTCGTGATATTACGATTGATTTTAGCCGCACTGGTACACATACCAAAACTGCAAATAAAGTTGTAGCGTTCTTTAATGCGACTATCCAAGGCGGCGACAAATTAGTACGTGCATGGCGTGATGATCCGAAAGGTATGACGATTAAATCTACTTTGTTTATCACCTTACCTACAATTGCATTATGGTATTTGAATAAAGATAATTCAGCGTATCAAGAGTTGCCACAATGGGAAAAGGATACATTCTTCCATATTCCAGCTGGTAATAAATTTATAAAAATACCTAAGCCGTTTGAATTAGGGTTGTTATACGGCACTACATTTGAACGTATGTTACAGTATTTTGATGATAAATCAACAGGCAGAAACGGAGTCGGTTTTAAAGGTTTAGGCGACAGAACGATTGATACACTATTGCCTGATGTATTGCCTACGGCTTTGTCTCCGATTTGGGAATGGTGGAGTAATTACTCTAAATTCAGACAAAGAAACATTGTACCTCAATCTCAAGAAAAACTACCGGATAAACTACAGTACGGATCTAATACATCTATGGTGGCTCGTAAAGTTGGCGACACATTCAACGTATCACCGTATAAAGTGGATAATACAATTATGGGTTATGGTGGTAACCTTGCTCGATTAGGCTTAGACATAACGGATGCTATTGGTGGTGCGAATGAAAAACGCCCTACTAAAGGTGTAACAGAGCTACCGGAAATACGCCGTTTCTTTGCTAAACCATATCAAAGTAGTGATAGCGTGCAACGTGTCTATGATGATTTTAAGGAGCAAGAAAAACTTCATAATGAACTAAAACTTACAGGGCAGAGACCGGAAGGCTATGACCCTAAGTTATACAATAAACTGAAAAATGCACAAAATTCATTTAAGGCTATTAATAAAGCATCGAAGAAAATTATTGATAGCGAAACCATGTCTAGCGATACAAAGAGGGAAAAGCTAGATAAATTGAATATTCAAAAAGCCAATGTAGCAAGAGGGGTATATGGCTTAGGGATTATAAAGGAGTAATAATGCAAATAGTGTTAGATTTCTTAATCGATAGTTGGAATTCTCTTACAACTAGCTTTATCTTAAAAACAATATTGAGCAGCGTTGCTGCGTTGGCTATATGGGTGATTGGTTTAAAACACGTTCAAATATTGGGCGTGTTTATTTTATTGGTGTTCGTTGATTTGCTTACGAAATGGGCGAGCATCGCTTATAAAATGTTGGTTGATGAATTCGGATATGATCCGGAGAAAATCGCCACGTGGGAAAAATACCGGGCTATACCGGTAGCGTTTGAAAAACAACTCATAGCATCTAAATATATGCGAAAAGGGTTCATAGGTAAGGTTATGACATATGTGGCGGCTACAATAGCCGCTATTTTATTTGATGAAATGAGTGGGCAAAAACAGTTCGCCGTATCGTTGGTATGGTTATATTTAGGCTCGTCTGAATTCCTATCCATTCTTGAAAACCTAAGAGACGGTGGCAACGTATCTATGGGAAAATTTTTAGATTTAATTAGAACTAAAATTGAAAATAAGGTTAAATTATGAGGTGAAACATGAGGGGTATTGATGTAAGCGAAAATAACGGCGTAGTAGATTGGGGCGCAGTCAAAGCTAATGGCTTTGATTTTGCTATTATCCGCATCGGATATGGGCGCGGCAACTTAGATAGTGAATTTTACAACAACGTAAACGGCGCAATTAATGCCGGTTTGGCGATTGGTGTATATCATTATTCTTACGCTATGAATGAAGAACATGCGGCAGATGAAGCGGAATTCGTAATTAATACATTGAACGATGCCGGCTTGACTATTGATAAGTTGCCTATGGGTGTATGGTTCGATATGGAAGATGCGGACGATTACAAAGCAGATCGCGGCATGTCAACAGGCCAACAACTAACAAATATATGTAGCGTGTTTATTAATAAGTTGTGGCAAGCTGGGTACATTAATACAGGATTATACGCTAGTTATGACTGGCTAGTGAATGTATTAGATGTTAGCCAGTTAGGCGGTTGCGCTATTTGGTGCGCACAACTTAATAGCCAATGTGATTATGACGGTGCTAATCTATGGCAATATACATTTACCGAAAACATTGAAGGCAAAGAGTTTGATGCCGATTTAGTATTGAACTGGCCTATTTAGGGGGTATTTATGGATACTATCATTCAATTATTAAGGCGATATGTGCCAGTTATCACCGTAGCACTTCTTATGCTATTAGTGGTAGTGGCCGGCTTATTTGCTTATAACGTGATGCATACTAAGAAACTACAAGAACCAGTCATTATCAATCAGACTACGGCTAAGAATCCGGTTAAATTAGGGGAAGCGTTAAACGTATCCCCTAAAGTAGCGAAGGAAGTTATTGCGTATAAGGAAACGGCGCAGCCGGTAGTAACATATTATACGCAAGCGCCAACGCTACATGATGCGGCAGTAGTTACGAAAAATGCTATCAAAGATAAATCGCCTAACGTTCCAAAGGAAGCTATAGAAAAAAGCGATAGAACCGCAGTTGTAGAAAATACAGATGAAAATAAGGTTGATGTGTATAAAATCAACCTTAATAAAGTACATCGTATTATGGGTGGCGTTACTGTAATGGAGACAGGGAAGGTATACGAAACAATTGGTTATCAAGCTGGCGACTTTCAAAGCCTAGCACATTTTGAAGGTAAGCATTTCAAAGGGGCCAGTGCTTTATATACATTTGCGAAATGGTAGGTGATCCGATTATCTCCGCGCCGTACGGTTTACGGTATATTGTAATTCATTTAATGAAAGGGTATATGATATGAAAACATTTGAATTTGAAGGCAAGAAACATGAATTTGCGGAAGATATTACGCCAAAACAAGACGGCTTATATACCGCAACACTCACAGATCATAATAACGTACGTTGTGAAATGTGGTTTGTAAACGGCGAATTGAAACGCCTTGTTGAATTAGATTAATAATAAAAGGGGTACCATAGCGGTACCCCTCTTTTTTTATTTGCCGTCAAAAAATCGTCAAAAATTCATTTTGAAATATAATATTTTCTGTAATTTGTTTAGAGTGGACACAATGAAAAATTTTGATTATTACAACGTATTTTGAAATTTGAAATAAAATTAAGCGATATAACCTTTTATGATTGACAAGAATGTCGATACACCTCCAACAGTAGAAAATCTATATAAGGAAGGATATCTTACTGAACATGTTAAGACTGCAAAAGGAAAAGAATACACTATTACTTATGAAGTTGTCAGTGGTGGGACTTCAAAATCTGTTGTTGTTAAAGCACCTAATGAGCCTTAATTAACTTGTATAGATTATGAATTATATACGTTAGTTATATGAAAGGACAAGGTATGAAAGGGACTAATTATGTAATAGGACTTTTTGTATATATAGCATCTATATTGTTACCTATTATAGTTTCATCAAAAGCAATATCTTATACTCACATTGCTTTGTATGCTGTGTTTTCACTCATCATCATAGCAGGTGCTACCATCGATATGCATTACTATATATTGCCTGATGAAGGGGCATTGGCTCTTGTAATAGGTGGCATTATATATAGCTATATAAATGATCAATCTATGTTAGTAACCTTATTAAGTGTTATCAGCGTAGGTACTATTACATATGGACTTCGTTTGATTAGCCATAAAGGCTTTGGCATAGGCGATATTAAATGGTTTTCTGCTATTGCAATATGGCTTACTCCATGGGAAATTATATGTTTCTTTTACGTAACTTTTTGTGTTGGTTCTCTCTATCTCTTACTCACCGGTTATCGTAATCGATATATCCCATTTGGTCCCTTTCTATGCTTTGGCGGATGGTGTGCCTTACATGGTGGTTCCTATATGGAGGTGCTTTATCAATGGTTAAGGTGCAACTTATAAATCGTCAAAGTGGATCTTTATTGGCGGAATGGATTATTACTATTGGTTTAATCTTATTGCTCATTTCTATTGCCTTACCTATTGTGACAACACCTAGTCGTTATACTTTAAATGGTGCTACGCAAGAGGTGGCGTATATGCTCAAGAAAGTTCAACTGTGGTCTATGTTAGGGCATAAATCTAATGGTAAAGGGAGAATGCTTTTTATTTTAAATAAGGACAGTTATACCTTAGAGGAAGATGTTAATCATCATACGGTAAACATATCATTACCGCAAAATATTGAGAATGAACGGTCTATGACAATTATTTCTTTTTCAGCCTTGGGCTTACCCTATGATGGGACAGAAATTATTTTGAAAGATCGTGAAAGTGGTGAGAAAAATCGTATATGGATATCTGTACAAACAGGGCGAATTAGGTGGGAAGAAGTGCACTGAAGGATTTATGTATGGTGACGCTTTAATATCAGCCGCTATAATCATGTTCATTTTACCGGTTGTATTATCTATTTTTTGGATGGCTACTCTTACGGTATATAGGGCGTATTATTGGGATCATATATTGCAAGATACCATAACGTATTTAGAAGTGGCTAAAGCTTCTTATTATAAGAATGGAACAATAGAAACTGGTGTATATAATTCTCAATTTACAATGAGTCCCAGTGAAAAAATTACCTATAAAATACATATAAAGCCTGTAGTGATAGAAGGTGTATCTTTACAACGATTAACAGTAGATGCCATCGACAATCAATCTGTTGTCTATTCTCTATCAGTTGATTTGGAGGGGATACATTGAAGGGCGAGGATATAGAAACGGTAATTGGGAAGAATAAAGAATACAAGCAGAATCCCATAACAGATAGAAATAAAAATAGAAATGATATGGGTTTTATTTTGTATTCTACGCTTATTAGTATGATGATTTCTATCATAGTTCTTACCTTATTGTTAGGTATCGTATTCTATGCAGTTATGTGGGATGCTAAATTACTTGATAGTGTAGCTATGATGGAGGATGGTCGATATACACGGCGTATGGTTGTGGCTCATATGATATGGAATCCTGTGAAGGTTACTGTAGAAGATCGTAATACAAGTTTATATATTCACGATACAAAGCGCACAACCTTAACTGTACAACGTCATGCATTATACAGAAAATTAACGGATGGTAGCTTGCAACCTGTCAGTGGTAGTCGAATTGTAGGAACTACAGATAAAAGAAATGTGGGCTATACCCAAGAATACCCTTTTAGTGTAGATACTAATGGGACCGTGTATTTACGTTGGTATATTAATAATCGTTTTGTTAATGATAGAAAATACACAAGTGGTTATGGAGGATTATCCATATATGAGGTCTCTATTGGACAGAGTGCTATTTATGATTGGTATACAAGTAAAGAGGAGACAGGTTATGAACGTAGGAGCCCATAACGCGGGCTTTATTACATATATAGCGATACTTACAATGTCCTTTTTATTATTATTAGCTTTTATGGGGCTGCGTATAGGACAAATATGTGAAAGTAATGTGGTAGACGAATTGCATTTGGAAGAGGCTCATTACGCGGCACAGAAAGGTGTTCATTGGTTTGTGGGCTATTGTAAATTAGGAAATGTATGGGACTTTCAAAATAAATTAGTTGTGATAGATGATGAAAATGTAGAGATTACTATTGAAGCAGACCAATCAACAGATAATCCGCGACATATTATGAGTTATGGAAAACTAAAGAATAGTGAAATCGTGAGTCGTGTACATATGTATGTGACCGTAGATAAAGAAAAACATATGCATGTTATAAAGGTAAAACCTTATTGAGGTGATTCTATGAAACGAAAAAAGAGAATACATTCTGGAGTATGTATAACTGACGAACATATTGTATGTGTTACCGCTCATATAGAAAATAAAACAATGGTCATTACTGATGCGTTAGAAATGAAGCGTACAGGACCTATTGATGAAGACGTTACAAAATTTATAGAAACGTATGATTTAGATGAAGGGGCTTATAGTATTGTTGCTAATATTGATACACAAATGCATGTAGCACCTTATGATCCTCATGATTTTGATATGAAGGAGTTTATAAAGTGGAATATAGAGGACTACTTTAGTTTTGAGGGGGATAGTTTCCAAATGGATGCTTGTCGCCGGGAATATCCACGACACAATTATCATATGTTTATGGTGGCTGTAGATCGGCATTCACTAGAGCTTTTGAAGCAAGGTATACGAGATACTTATGCACCTGTTGATGTTATTGATTTTTGGCCTATTCCTATTTGTTATTGCTTGATGCGGCGCAGCGGTACTGTAACAGGTGTTGTGGAAGAAGGCGCCATGCATTTATGGCTTTGGTGGAATGATATATGCATTCAAGAGTGTATTGTACCTATTACTAGTAGCGATGTAGCTGAAGCTATGGATAAGTTAGAAGTGAGATTACAAGACTTTGGTATAGATGAGATACAGGGAATTCGGATGTATGGGTTAGAATCTATAACAAATGAAGAACGGACAGATATGGAAGGTATAATTTCCATGTATGGAGAAACTGAATATATTCCATTATTATTCTTAGGTCGTGGTCGTAATCGTTGCAAGCAAGGACAATTAGATTGGGACATGGCTATCGGTATGGCAGCAAGGGGGCTTAAATGGATTGGATTGGGCTGGTAAGGACAGATGTATTAATTTAATGCCTCGCTCGTTACGATGGCATAGTTTATGGCATACCTATCGATACCTTCTTTATGGGATAAGTCTTATATACATTATAGTAGGGCTTGTTACTATATATAGTTGTTGGTCAAGCTATCGTAGCTATGAAAATCGAAAGATAGACTTTGTGCGATTGCAAGCAAATGCTCAGTATCAAGAAATACATCAACAATATGGTGAATTAATGGAAATAAGAAATAAAATAATAAAGAATAAAATCCTTAAGAATCAAACAGATATATTACCCAATACAATGGTCGTATATATTCTTGATGCCGCTATGTCAGAACATATTAGTCTACAGCATCTTAGCATTAAGGATGGGCGTATCAGTATAGATGGTATAGGTACGAGTGACGAAATGTGTCGTAAATTTATTGCTATTCTCCAACAAAAATTACTAGGGATGGAGTGTCATGGAACAGTTAAAGCAGATAAAGGTGTTTATACATTCCATATGGACGGATCTAAAAGAGAGCACAACGTATCAGGTCGAGAGAATATTAACGGGCCTAGTGTTGTGGGGGATGCTCATTAGCCTTTCTATGTATGGGCATATCTATTTTGAAGAAAAAAATAATAGCTTAAAAAATCAACAAGAAAATTATATTATACAAATGAATGCTGAGTCAGATTATATAGTGTCTAATGAAGCAAAACTATTAGAATCTTTTACACGGAACAAGACATCTAATACGAGTTCTAATACAAATATTTTTGATTCCTTGCAAGGAGAACCATTAATGATTGTCAGTACTGATGAGCATGAAGGTATACTAGAATTAACAGTATTAGGTAGTACAGAGCGTATGATTAACTGGATAAATACTGTTGAAGAAAAGGATCCTTCACGCCGTATAGAAATAGAAGATATAGAACGTAAAGGTAATGTAGTTTATGTGCATTGTGCAATTAAATCGATTATAAAACCTTAATGAAAATCGGGTGTACTGTATAGAGACAGATTATAGATTTTATGTCTATAGTCTGTCTTTGTTTTTGGACCATTTTATAGTACAATGAAGGATATGTAATGATAAGGGGCACATAATAGATGATAATAAAACGGAATATTATGCTCATCGGTTCTATGGGAAGTGGCAAAAGTCACTTTGGACGGAACCTTGCAGAACGCAAGGGTTGGCAATTTGTAGATACCGATCGCGTATTAGAAAGTCGTTTTGGGTTGCCCATTGCTGAGATTTTTAAAAAGATAGGAGAAAAAGCATTCCGCCGCGCCGAAATGGATGTACTAAAAAAGGTTTGCTTATACCATGAAGCAGTGATTTCTGTGGGTGGGAATTTTCCTATTGAACATCGCACCTTAAAGGTATTAAAAAAATATTCCTATATTATTGGTATCCGAGCTGCACAATTCCGTATTGTCAGTCGCGTGAATCGCCGTGTTGGGAAACGGCCTACCATGGACTATAGTAATGTGAATGCCTTTGTACATGCTATGATACAATCGTGGAAGCCCGTGTATAAGCAGTGCGATTTTGTACTAGATACAACAAATGGCCGGACCTATGATTTTATACAGCGTATTGAGGATGAATTAGATGCCTCAGATGTGCAATTTAAAGCAAGACGTCAACCCAATGATACAAACGATGTAGATGCTAAAGAAGCATCTGAAGATATACAATTTAATAATCACCAAAGTAGGAAAAAAGAGATTTCTGAAGCAGTATCAAAAAGAGCAATGTCTAATAAAATTCGTTATGATAAAAGGTATAAACAAAAGACTTCTAATCAAACGAATAAAAAAGGTAAGGCACATAGTATATCCAAACAACGTACACCACAAGGGGGTAATGGATATGAGAAGAATCGCAATACTAACAAGCGGCGGAGACGCACCTGGAATGAACGCCGCCATAAGAGCGCTAACTAGAAAAGCTATACATGAAGGCTTTGAAGTGTTTGGCATTGAGCGTGGCTATTTAGGTATTATTGAGGAAAAGATATTTCCATTATCGAATCGAGACGTTGGTGGCATCATAACACAAGGTGGTACGATGCTGAAAACGGCACGTTTTCCAGAATTTCAGAATGAAGAAATTCAACGCAAAGCTTATGATATTTTGAAAACTTATGACATTGACCATTTGGTTGTTATCGGTGGTGATGGCTCCATGCGTGGTGCTACAAGTTTATCTAAACTTGGTATGTCTACTATGACCATTCCATGTACGATTGATAATGACATGGGTGGCACACAATATACGATAGGCTATGATACGGCTCTCAATACGGTAGTTGATGCGGTTGGGCGTATTCGGGATACATCAAACTCCCATGAACGTGTAGCTATTGTGGAGGTTATGGGGCGCAAAGCTGGACATATTGCATTAAAGGCAGGCCTAGCTTGTGGGGCAGAAATAGTTTTGGTTCCTGAAAATCCCATGTCTTTACATGCGGTTTGTCGTCATTTAAAGGAAACACAAATTCGGGGTAAAGAATATAGTGTTATCCTCGTTGCAGAAGGTGCCTATAACAGCGGTGAGGTGAAAGCTTTTATCAAGGAGCATACAGAATTTGATCCTAGCCTAACTGTGTTAGGCTACTTACAACGTGGCGGTGGTCCATCGGCATTTGATGCTATTTTAGCGGCTCGCATGAGTGAAGTCTGTATTAATTTATTGATGAGTGGTGTCGCTAACCGATTGGTAGGTTATATAGATGGTCATATCCGTGCACTATCTTATGAAGAGGCAGAACGTCTTGAATTTCCAATCGATGAGAAGGATTATAGATTATTGTCAATATTGAGTAGTTAATGGCCCGTAAGGGCCATTTTTTATATATCATAATTTATTCATTAATGAAATTATATTGCGTAAAAGCAATTGGTGCTGTATAATTTAAAAATACTATATGTGTTGATATAGAATAAATGTCTTTTTAATATATCTTCATCTTAAAAAAAGGAGATCATAATGAAAGAGTTCTTACAAAAGCATCGTAAACGTATAGTAACAGGTGCTGTTGTTCTTTGTGTTCTTGGTGGCGGCACATATTACTACATGGATAGTCTAAATGCAAATCAAGCACAAACGTTATACACTACTGGCAAGGTTGAAAAGGGTGATGTAAAAACTAGTATCAGTGCCACAGGTACTATTAACCCTGTAAATTATGTAGATGTTTCTACAAATGTTGCTGGTAAACTTGAAAAAGTTTTAGTTAAAGAGAATGATCAAGTTACGGCCGGTCAAGTTATCGCTTATATTGATACACGTCAATTACAAGCATCTGTTGATGATGCTCGTGCAGCGTTAGCTAAAGCAGAACTTGATATGAATCGTTATAAATCCTTGGCGGCTCAAGATGCTATTGCACAACAAACATATGATGATTCTGTAACATCTTATGAACGTGCTAAATCTACTTATGAACGTGCGGCCGCAGATTTAAGTGATGCTACTATTACAGCTCCAATGTCTGGTACTGTTGTTGGTACACCGCTAAAAGCCGGTCAAACTATTAGTACTGGTATTTCCACACAAATGATCATTGCTACCATTGCAGATTTAAAAAATTTAGAGATTTATCTTACTGTAGATGAAACAGATATTGGCAATATCAAACAAGGTGCTAAGGTAGAGTTTACTGTAGATTCTAAGCCAGGTGAAACTTTCACAGGTTACGTTTCTGAAATTGCAAAAGGTACAAAGGGTAATATGGGCACTACAAGTACAAGTGTAGTGTACTATACGGTTAAAGTTCAAATTCCTGAAAATATTGCAGGTAATTTCTTACCATCTATGACAGCTCGTGCCACAATCTTTGGTGAAGATATTAAAAATACATTGGTAGTTCCTCTTACTGCTGTACGTACGGACAAACAAGGTGAGTATGTATATGTTATAAAAGATGGTCAACCAGTACGAACCGCTGTCTCTACAGGTGTAACTGGGGATACTAATGTTCAAATCTTAAAAGGTTTATCTGAAGGTGATGAAATTATCGTAAGCGGTGATGTGAATGCACCAAAAAATAATGTAGCTGGACCATTCTAAGGGTAGGTGCTTATGAACCAAACAGTAATTGACATACAAGGGATTACAAAAACCTATGTGAATGGCAAATTATCAGTACCTGTTCTGCATGGCATTGATTTAGTTGTCAATAAGGGTGAATTTGTATCCATTATGGGGCCATCTGGATCTGGTAAATCAACCTTTATGAATATTCTCGGATGTTTGGACCGACCTACAACTGGTTCTTATCGACTCAATGGAGACGAGGTTGCTACCTTATCTGATGATGAACTTGCGTATGTACGTAACAAACAGATAGGTTTTGTATTTCAAAGCTTTAATTTGTTGACAAAATTGACAGCCCTAGAAAATGTAGCGCTTCCTATGATTTATGCCGGTGTAAATAAAAAGATGCGCATTGAACGGGCCACTCAATTATTACAGTCTGTCGGCTTGGGCGAGCGTATGGACCATTTGCCATCCGAGTTGTCTGGTGGGCAACGTCAACGCGTGGCGATTGCTCGTGCATTGGCAAATAATCCTGCTATTATCATGGCTGATGAACCGACAGGGAATCTTGACTCCAAGTCAACCATTGACGTTATGAACATCTTTCGAGGCCTTCATGATGAAGGCCGTACGATTCTTCTAGTTACACATGAACCGGATATTGCTACGTACGCGAGTCGTAATGTAGTCTTGAAAGATGGGATAATCGTAGAGGATTCGATCAATTCTAATATGACTCCTATAAAGGAGGTGCCTAATGTATAAAGAAAGTTTTCTAATGGCATGGGCTTCCTTGATTGCTAATAAATTGCGCTCCCTTTTGACCATGTTAGGTATCATTATCGGTGTAGCAGCTGTTATTGCCTTGGTATCTATCGGTAATGGGGTGAAGCAAGATATTGAGGATTCTATTTCTAGCTTAGGCTCTAACTTGTTGGTAGTTCTGCCAGGGGCGCCGCGGACGCCAGGTGCTAGATCTTCGCAGGGGTCCATGAAATCGTTGAAAATATCTGACTATGAAGCTATTGCTAAGTTAGAAGGTGTAAAAGCCGCCAGTCCTATGACAAATGGCTCTTATGTGGTGATTTATCAAAATAAAAACTGGACTACATCTGTTGCGGGGGTTAATTCTAACTTTCAGGACGTAAATAATTGGACTATGACATCTGGTCGATTTTTCTCCGATAAAAATGTTCAGAACCGAGAACGTGTAGCGGTTGTGGGACAAACGGTAGTAAAAAATTTGTTTGCTGATGAAGATCCTGTAGGCAAGGAAATCCGTGTTAAAAATATTCCATTCCGTGTCATTGGTGTTCTCAAAAGTAAAGGGAACGGAACCATGGGTAATGACCAAGACGATACGGTGTTAATTCCATATACAACATCAATGGAGCGCGTAGAGGGCATTGACTATCTTCGCAGGGTGTATGTTGTGGCTAAGGATGATGGGGGCATTGACCGTTTGCAGGCAGATATAGAGAATTTGTTGCGTGTTCGTCATAATATAAAAGATACAAATTTGGATGATTTTAATATTCAAAATATGAAATCTATTATGGAAACAGTGGCTCAGACGACGGGAACATTTACGTTATTCCTAGGGGCTGTAGCTGCGATTTCACTCGTTGTAGGTGGTATTGGTATTATGAACATCATGCTTGTATCTGTAACGGAACGGACTCGAGAAATTGGTGTGCGTAAAGCTTTGGGGGCTACGTATAGCGTAATTGTTACGCAATTCTTAATAGAAGCCGTTGTAATCAGTTTGATGGGGGGCTTTATTGGTATTGCTTTCGGTATAGGAGCCTCAAAAGTAATCGGAATGGTATCTGGAATGAGTACAATTGTATCTGTTCCAACAATCATAATGTCCTTTGCCTTTTCCATGGCTATTGGTTTGATTTTTGGTATATACCCAGCCCGTAAAGCGGCTAAGCTCAATCCAATCGATGCATTGCATTATGAATAGTTTTGAATTTATAAATGTGTTTTCTTAAGAACATACCATATAATTAGATAGAGTTATTCGCATATGGTGCGTTGCATGATACAATATGTATGATGTAACGCACCATTTTTATATGTTTGTATTGAATTTTGACATATAACTATAAAGATTTTCATACAGGTAATGTAATAGAATTAGTATTTAGATTAGTTAATCTATGGGTATGTATATAGAATGGAGAACCTTATGGCTACAACATTGTTAGAATATTTCAACGAATTACGAGATCAAAACCCATTTTCTTGGGTGAAAGATTCTGAGATTACAGCAGTGGAACCAGGTCATGCGGAAATGACATTGCAAACAAATGAAACAGATTACTGCAATTTTAGAGGGGATTTGCATGGTGCCGTATGTATTGGCTTAGCAGATAGTGTGATGGGGACTGCTTGTTTTACATTGGGAAAATCTGTTAGCACCATTGATCTTAATGGTAACTATGTGAAAGCTGTTAAAGGCGGTGCTGTATTGCGTGGTGTAGCCAATGTAGAGCACAATGGTAAAACTACTATGGTTGCTACCGCTCGTATTTATAATGAATTAGGTGAACTTGTTCACTTGGCACGGGGTACATTTTTTGTACTAGAAGAGAAGCCATTACCTGATTTACCATGGCGTTTTATTGAAGAAGACAACCCTGATTTGGTATAATATAAGTTAGACTTTTACAAATAGGAGGATGCTTGAATGGAACAAGAATTACAACGTATTAAGGCAGAAGCCCTTGATGCCATCAAAGACGCTGCTGATCAACAAGCGTTGCAAGATATACGTGTTAAATATTTAGGTAAAAAAGGCGAGGTAACGGCTTTACTAAAAGGTCTTGGTAAATTATCTCCAGAAGAACGTCCGAAGGCTGGCGCCCTCGTTAATGCTGTTCGTGAAGCGTTAGAGGCTGAAATTGATACAGTTAAAGCTCGTATGGAAACTGCAGAGTTAAATGCTCGTTTAGAAAAAGAGCGCATCGATATTACATTGCCTGGCCGTGCACAAAAAGCTGGTCATATCCATCCATTAACAAAGGTTAATGAAATGATTGAAGACTTCTTCATGAAAATGGGGTATACCGTTGAAGAAGGTCCAGAAGTAGAGCAAGATTACTATAACTTTGAATGCTTAAACTTGCCTAAAGATCATCCTGCACGTGATATGCAAGATTCCTTCT
>OGEK01000395.1_pt1 | contig 48028 bp, 38 predicted proteins | sample 1570641 | NCBI WGS metagenome assembly OGEK01 (sample SAMEA2582136, study PRJEB24529) | metagenome | biome: Human gut stool | place: China | collected 2011
TACATATGATATTTCAGTTGATTTAAAGGAAGATATTTTAAATTTCGTCATTTTAACAACTGTAATAGATATTGAAAAAGCAAGAAGAAATAGACATTATTAAAAATTGGAGGGAATCTTATGAAACTATTATTTAAACAGCGTATTTTTTCATGGCTAGACAGTTATGATATATATGATGAAAAGGGGGAAACTGTCTATACAGTGAAAGGACAACTCAGTTTTGGACATAAACTTTTTATTTATAATAAGTATGGTGAACATCTTGGTACGATCAAAGAAGAAATATTAACGTTTTTACCACGTTTTGCTTTATATGAAAATGATGAATATATTGGTAAAATTACCAAAGAGTTTACTTTCTTTAAACCTAAATTTATTTTAGATTATAAAGATTGGCAAATAGAAGGAAATTTTTGGGAATGGGATTATCAGATCGTGGATTATTCAGGAAATATTATTGGTTTAATTAATAAAGAAATCTTTCATATGAGTGATACATATTCTTTAACAATAGAACATGACGAAGATGCTTTTTATGTTTTAATGATTGTTCTTGCGATAGATGCTCAAAAATGTAGTCGAAATAAATGATTGTAAGTCAATCATTTTATTTTCTTAAAAAATTAGCACTCTGTGCTTGACTATGCTAAAACAAAGTAATATACTATCTTTAGCATTTAAACGACAGGAGTGCTAAAGGAGGATATATTATGGCAGAAAAAAAACAATTTAAAGCAGAATCGAAAAGATTATTAGACTTAATGATTAATTCTATATATACACATAAGGAAATCTTTTTAAGAGAATTGATTTCTAATGCAAGTGATGCAACAGATAAACTTTATTATAAAGCGTTAACAGAAAATATTTCTGAAATCAATAAAAGTGATCTTACAATTGATTTAGCTTTTGATAAAGAAAATAGAACATTGACTGTTACTGATCATGGTATTGGAATGAATAAAGAAGAACTAGAAGAACATTTAGGTACGATTGCTAATAGTGGTTCATTTAAATTTAAAAATGAAAATGAAAGTGATGATATTGATATTATTGGTCAATTTGGTGTTGGTTTCTATTCAGCCTTTATGGTAGCTAAAAAAGTTGAAGTTTCATCAAGAGCTTATGGTAGTGATCAAGGATATACTTGGGTATCTGAAGCAAGTGATGGTTATGAAATCTTTGAAACAGATAACTTACCAACAGGAACAACAATTAAACTTTATTTAAAAGATAATACAGAAGAAGAAAATTATGATGATTATTTAGATCAATATCATATCGAATCTTTAGTTAAAAAATATTCTGATTATGTACATTATCCAATTAAAATGGATGTGACAACATCTAAGAAAAAAGAAGATAGTGATGAATATGAAGATGTCGTTGAAAATAAAACATTAAATTCAATGGTTCCTTTATGGAAAAGAAATAAAAAAGATATTAAAGATGAAGAATATAATGAATTCTATAAAGATAAATTCAATGATTTCTCTGATCCAATGAAAGTTATTCATACATCAGTAGAAGGAAATGTTTCTTATGATGCATTGTTATTTATTCCAAGTCAACCACCGATGAATTTCTATTCAAATGATTATGAAAAAGGTTTACAACTTTATAGTCGAGGTGTCTTTATCATGGATAAAGCAAGTGATTTAATTCCAGAACACTTTAGATTTGTTAAAGGTTTAGTAGATTCACAAGATTTATCATTAAACATTTCAAGAGAAATGTTACAACATGACCGTCAATTAAAAGTCATCGCTGATCGTATTGAAAAGAAAATCCAAAGTGAACTTACAAATATGTTGAAAAAAGATCGTGAAACATATGAAAAATTCTTTAAAAACTTTGGGTTACAATTAAAATTTGGTATTTATCAAAGCTATGGAATGTTAAAAGATAAATTACAAGATTTACTTTTATTCTACTCTGGTAAAGAAGAAAAAATGATTACTTTAAAAGAATATGTTGAAAACATGAAAGAAGGACAAACAGAAATCTACTTTGCAAGTGGTGAAACAAAAGAAAAGATTTCTCATTTACCACAAGTAGAAGCTGTTAGAGATCGTGACTTTGATGTTTTATACATGATGGATAATGTTGATGAATTCATGATTCAAATGATGAGAGATTATGATTCTAAAGCTTTCAAAAACGTTGCTCAAGGTGATTTAAACTTAGATAGTGAAGAAGAAAAGAAAGAATTAGAAAAGATCAATGAAGATAATAAATCATTATTAGAATCATTAAAAGAAGCTTTAAAAGATAAAGTAGTGGATGTTAAAGTATCAAATAGATTAAAATCTCATCCAGTATGTTTAGTATCTGATCAAGGTGTATCTTTTGAAATGGAAAAAGTATTAAATGCAATGCCTGATGGTCAAGATGTTAAAGCAGGTAGAATTCTTGAAATCAATCCAAATCATGATATTTTCAAGGCAATTCAAAATGTTTATCAAAATAATGCAGATAAGATCAATGATTATGCTTCATTGTTATTCGATCAAGCATTATTGATTGAAGGATTATCTATTGAAGATCCAGTGGCTTTTTCAAATAAGATTTGTGAGCTTATGATTGAATTAAATAAGTAAGGCTATCATTCGATAGTCTTTTCTTTTATAATAAAAGTAGGAGAGTGAAAATTATGGAGTTACAAAATGTTTTACAACAAAGAAGAAGTATTCGTAAATATAAACAACAACCTGTGGAAAAAGAAAAAATTGAAGAAATGATTCAAGCAGCTATCTATTCAGAAAGTTGGAAAAATAGTCAAACACCACGATATCATGTTATTCAATCAAAAGAAATGTTGGAACAATTTAAGAAAAAATGTTTACCTGAATTTAATCAAAAAAATATAGCTGATGCACCTGTTTTAATTGTGACAACATTTGTTAAAGATCGTGCAGGTTTTCAAAGAAACGGAAGTCCTGACAACGAATTACAAAATGGTTGGGGTGTTTATGATTGTGGATTAGCTAATCAAAACTTAATTCTTAAAGCAACTGAACTTGGTTTAGGAACACTTGTTATGGGAATCAGGGATGAAAGAGCGATTCGTGAACTTTTAGAAATACCTGTACAAGAAACGATTGTTTCTGTTATAGGTGTGGGTTATCCAAATATTGAACCAAGTATGCCAAAAAGAAAAACAATAGAAGAAGTGAGTACGTTTTATTAATGAAGAAATTACTGTATAAAATTTGCAAACCACATCATAAATATAAAATCAATTTGGTTGATGTTTTATTGCTTATTGAACCGGTGGTGATGAATACGTCTTATTTTATGGTTGGAAGAATCTTTTTGCTTATAGCGTTAGTTCTTAACTATTTAGCACACTATCTTTATCATGATGATTATAGCGAATTTGAAAGACGTGTCCTTATTTCAACAATGATTATTATTGCTTTACTTCTTATCTATCTTATTATTACAGGTAAATAAAAAATCCACTTTGGGGTGGATTTTTTGTTTATTTATAAAACTCAATAATATTTTGATAATCATTTTTTAAACTGAAATTTGCAGAAACAAAATAGAAATGATTTTCTTTTTTATACAGTAAAGTATCATACGATGTATCAAGTTTAAAGAGATAAGTGTTTTTATCAATTTTAATAACAGGAACATCATCATACGTTTTTAAATAACGTTTAAAGAAAGTGTTTGTTTTGTCAGTTGATTTAAAACAATAATCTTTACTATACATGAGATCACCTTGGTTGTTTTCTTCAAAATAAGAAGTAGATTCAACAATAAAACTTTTAGTATATTTGTAGTTTGGATATTTTTTTAAATTTGTTTCTTTATCAAATGTTTGCAATGTTAAAATATTTTGATTTAAAGGAATATCTTTTCTATCAGTAATATCTAAAATACATCCAAGTATAGCAACTACACAAGTAACTATAGTCATAGCGTAGAAGATATGTTTAATAATCTTTCCAAAGCTTTTTTGACAGGCTAAAACAATTTTATAAAGGCAACGAATAAGAATTGTCGCAAAGAGAAGAAGAGGTAAGTAATGAATTAAAATACTTCCATTTGTAAGAAATTCTTGAATTTGATTTTTTTGTAAAACAAGCTGTGCGACAAAAAAAGAAAAGAAAATCCATAAAACAAAATAAGTGGTTACAGAGATTTTACGAGTACTTAAGTATTCATCAATTGCTTTTTGTCTTTCTTTAGGTAAAGCACGTTTATTATCTGTTGTAAAAATAATAAATTTTCCTATTTTACCATAATAATCAAACATTTGTTTTTCATATTCATTAATAAAATCATGTAATGCTTTTCTTTTAGGGGTTACCGGTTTTTTGATTAGTAAATCTACATGGAAGTAGTAGTGTTTCTCATTTTTTTCAAAACGGCTGATTTTACCTAAAGAAGTAGGATTGTAACCTTGTTTAGATAACTCATTTAAAGTATTTTCTAATTGTTTATATTCAGTTATATCATAATCTAATAATTTATACATATGTGACTCCTTTGACTGTTACATCATAACAAAAATAGTCATGGAAATCCATGACTATTGATTAAATGCAGAATCAACTTCATAATCTGGTTTGAAGTTTTCTTCTTCTAACATATAAGATTCAGCAATGTTTTGGCAATGATCACCAATACGCTCTAAGTTAGATAAGATATCAACGTATGTAGAATTGACAATAACTGATTTTTCAGTTTTATTAGTAACACGTTGAATATGTCTTTGTTTTGCTTTTTTATTATAATAATCTAAATTACTTTCATGATCATCAACATAAATAATATCATCTAAATCATGTTTATCAAAAGCAACCATTGCATGATTCAACATTTCAATATCCATATTGATCATGGCGATAATGTCATCTTTAGCTTCTGATGAAAAATCATCTTTTTCATCATAAACAGCTTCAAAGAATTGAGTTAAGTTAATACATAAATCACCGACACGTTCTAAATCTTTAATAGATTTCATATCAGCAAAATATTCTTTTGAATCATGATCGTTTAATTGTTCGTGTGAAATAAGTAATAAGTATTCTGAAATCTTTTTATCTAATAAGTTGATTGCATTTTCTAATTCTTCAACTGTTTCTTTTGCAGTAGAACTTTTAGAAATAAAGTATTCTTTAACATTTTCACAAGCTTCAACAGTAATAGCACCCATTTCTAAAATCTTATTTTTAGCGATAGCTAAAGCATGAGAAGGGAACAATTGAACCACATGAGGATCTAATTCTGATAAATCCATTTGTAATTCTTTTGAATGATTTGGAATGATTTTTTTAATAATAACAACAATCTTATTAATAAATGGAAAGAACAAGATGGTTGTTACTATGTTAAAGATACCATGAGCTACTGCAAGTTGTAATTCAGGAGACATGGTACTTACTGAATTAATATATTGAATCAACATTGTAAATGGTGATAAAACAATCATAAATAAAACAGAACCAATGACGTTAAATAAAACGTGGAAGAACGCTGCTCTTTTAGCGGGAATAGATCCCCCAATAGAGGCAAGAACCGCTGTAATCGTTGTTCCAATATTTGATCCAAATAAAAATGGTAAAGCAATATTTAAACCAATAGCGCCGGCACCATACATTTGTTGAACAATGGCAATCGTTGCAGCTGATGATTGAATCGCACATGTAAGAATTGTTCCACCAAGTAAACCAAGCCAAGGACTTTTCATTAAGAATTCTGTAATTTGTGTAAATTCTGGAACTTCAGAAATCATTGATAAATTGTTACCCATTAAATCTAATCCATAGAATAAACAACCAAATCCAAAAATAATTTGTGATAAGTATTTTGACTTTTTATTTTTAGAAAACATAGAAACAAACGCACCAATAATAATGAAATAAACCGCATATTTAGAAATCTTTAAACCAACTAAAACAGAAGTAATAACTGTTCCAATATTGGCCCCCATGATAATTCCTACTGCTTGATTTAAATTCATTAAACCAGAACGAATCAATCCAATTGTAAGGGCTGTTGTTCCTGAACTTGATTGAATTAAACACGTAACTAAAGCCCCAATTAAAATTCCTTTTACAGGACTTGAGGTGTATTTATCAATAATGTCCTTTAATTTATCTCCGGCATAACTTTTTAAACCATCACCCATATAATCGATACCAAATAAAAATAAGCCAAGCCCTGCCAGAATTAAAGGCCAGTTGATATCTGCTAATGTCATAAAATCACACTCCTATACATCTCATTTTAAAGGAATGTTAAATTTGTGTAAAGATTATGTTAAGTTTCTTTACAAAACCTTAACAATTCTTTTTGAAACAACTTTCAATCAATGTAATTATAGGCTTATAAAAAGGAAAAATAAGGAGTGTAGTAACAATATTGAAGAAGCCATGAATAAAAGCGAGTTGCAGACGAGGTGAAATAGGAATATAAAAGCGAAATGTTAAAAAAAGATGATAAAAAGGAGTCAGGAAAATCATAAAAAAAGTAGTTCCAATTACATTGAAGAGAAAATGAAAGAGGGCGGCTTTTTTGGCAGATGAATTGGTTTTAAGGGCAGAAAGAAAAGCGGTAATGGTTGTACCGATATTACAACCAAAGATATAAGGAATAGAAACATAAAGGGAAATGGCTTTTAAATGATACATTTGTTGGACAATAGCAATCATGGCACTTGATGATTGAATAAGAGCAGTTGTGATGGCTCCACCAAACATGGCTAGAATTGGATGATTTGTAAAAAGTGTTACTAATTTCATAAATTCAGGAAGTTTAGTAATAGCTTCAAGATGCATTGACATAAGTTCTAATCCATAAAATAAACAACCAAGCCCAAAAAGAATTTGTGCAAGGCCTTTTATTTTAGGATGATTAGAAAATAATAAACAAAAAGCACCAATAATCAAAAAGAAAGAAGCATATTGAAAAAGATCAAAACCTACAATAATCGCTGTTATGGTTGTGCCAATATTGGCTCCCATAATAATGCCAATACTTTGCGAAAAGGTCAAGAGGTTTGCATTGATTAAACTCACTGTTAAAGCAGTTGTGGCAGAACTTGATTGAATGATACAAGTTATAAAACAACCAATTAGAATAGCCTTAAAAGTAGAAGAAGTACATTTAGCAAGAAGATTTTTTAAACGGGTTGGTGAAAGTTCTTGTAAAGAAAGAGAAAGATAGTCGATACCAAATAAAAAAAGTGCCAGACCGATTAGAATAGAAGTCCAAGAAACTTGGTTCATGAAAAAGCCTCCTTTTTCATATTTTAAAAATAATCATTTTTAACTAGAAAAAATAATCATTCTTTGTAAAAATATATGAAGGAGGTGTTTTTATATGAAAGGAAGATGGAAGAAATTTTTATCTTATTATACAAACTATAAGGTTTTGTTTTTTAAAGATATGTTTTGTGCGATGGTTTCAGCAGCTATCACACTTGTTTATCCCATGCTAACACGCTATATTACAGGAACGATTTTAAATCAACCAAAAATTGATTATTCTAAAATTTATTTATTAGGACTTTTTATGCTTTGTTTGATCGTTGTTGAATATTTTTGTAATTATTTTATAGGTTATCTAGGACATGTCATGGGTGTCTATATGGAAAGAGATTTACGTAATGAGTTATTTAGTCATTATCAAAAATTATCTTTTCGCTTTTATGATGAACAAAACACAGGACAATTGATGTCACGTCTAACGAATGATTTATTTTCTTTAACTGAACTTTATCATCATGGACCAGAAGATATTGTCATTTCAATTATTAAGTTTATAGGGGCCTTTATTTTACTTTCCTATATTAATGTTAAGCTGACTTTAATTTTATTTGCAATCTTACCATTTATGTTTTTATTTGCTTGGTATTATAATAAAAAGATGAAAACAGCTTTTAAAAGAAATAAAGAGAGAATTGGTGATATCAATGAACGCATTGAAGACAATTTATCAGGAATTCGTGTTGTTAAAAGTTTTGCGAATGAAGATCAAGAGTTAGAACGTTTTGATAAACAAAATGGACATTATGTAAGTGCTAAGAAAAATAGTTATTATTATATGGGAAGATACAATGCAGGACTTACTTCTTTTACAAGTTTAATTACAGTATCGGTTATCTTTTTTGGAACCTTATTTATTTCTTATGGAAGTATTAATGTTGCAGATTTAATTGCCTTTTTACTTTATGTCACGAACTTAATAGATCCTGTAAAAAAACTTTTAAACTTTACTGAACAATTTCAAGAAGGTGTTACTGGTTTTGAACGTTTTATGGAAATATTAGAAATTGAACCAGATATTCAAGATACAAAAAATGCAGTTGTATTACAACATGTTGAAGGGAATGTCATGTTTGATCATGTTTCATTTCGCTATAATGAACAAACACCTTATGTGTTAAATAATATTAACTTGGATGTAAAACCAGGAGAGTATATTGCTTTTGTTGGTTCATCAGGAGTTGGTAAAACAACGATTTGTTCTTTGATTCCTCGTTTTTACGAAGCAACGAAAGGAAATGTCTTGATTGATGGAATCAATGTCAAAGAAATCAAACAACAATCTTTAAGAGAAAATATTGGGATTGTTCAACAAGATGTTTACTTATTTACAGGAACCATCATGGATAATATTCGTTATGGAAATTTAGAAGCGAGTGATGAAGAAGTCATTGAAGCCGCTAAAAAAGCGAATGCTCATGATTTTATTATGGAATTAGAAGAAGGTTACGATACGGATTGTGGACAACGTGGAGTCAAACTTTCAGGTGGACAAAAACAACGTATCTCGATTGCACGTGTTTTCTTAAAGAATCCACCAATTCTTATTTTTGATGAAGCAACAAGTGCATTAGATAATGAAAGTGAAAGTATTGTACAAGAATCTTTAGAAAAATTATCTCAAGATCGTACAACTTTTGTTATTGCGCATCGTTTATCAACGATTAAAAATGCCAAACATATTTGTGTTTTAACGGAAAATGGCATCGAAGAGCAAGGAAACCATGAAGAATTGATGAAATTAAATGGAAATTATGCAAGATTATATAATATGCAATTTAAAGGAGAAAAGTAACATGGAAAGAAAATATATTTTTTTTGATATTGATGGAACACTTTTAGATGATAATCCAGGAGGAAAGATTTTAGAAAGCACATATCGTACGTTAGATAAGTTAAAAGAAAATGGGCATTTTGTTGCTATTGCGACAGGAAGAGCACAATATATGGCGATGGATGCTGCTAAAGAAGCCCATATTGATTGTTTAGTAACAGATGGGGGAAATGGTATTACTTTACATAATGAACTTCAATATATTAAACCGATAGATTTTGTTCAAGCCAATCGTGTCATTGATCAATGTATTGAACATCATTTCCCATTTGCAGTTGCTTTAGGAAATGAAGCTGTTTTGTATACGAATCAAAGTGATCAAAAAGATCAAAAACTTCCGGTAAAATTAGTTGTTGATGAAAGTATAGATTTTCATCAAGTAAAGGAAATTTATAAGGTTTTTATTGAATGTAGTGAACAAGAAGAAAAATTATTGGATTTAGGAACTTTGGAATATATGCGTTATTTTAAAGGACAAATCATCATCGAACCAGCAGATAAATATAAAGGTATTTTAGAAATGGTTCATTTATTAAAGGGAAACGAAAAGGATATTGTGGTCTTTGGGGATGGCTTAAATGATATTTCTATGATTGACCAAGCTCCTTTAGGTATTGCTATGGGTAATGCAATCGATGAAGTCAAAGCAGTCGCAAATTTTATAACCAAAAGAAATGATGATGACGGTATTGAATATGCTTGTCGTCATTTTGGCTGGATTGATTAAACAAAATAGGCTATACTAAAGATGGGTGAGATTATGGAACTAATTAAAGATTTTTTAATCATTATTGGTATTTTTGTATGTATGTCTTTAGGTATTTTCTTTTTACTTCATAGTGGTGATGCCAAAAAGAAAACCAAGCAAACAGTTCAAGATACAAGAGACAGTATTCAAGAAACCAATCAACAACTCGATGATGTTTTAGAACAATTACAAGAAATGAATGCTCCTTTAGAAAAAGCAATGAAGGCAGTACGTTCTTTTAATGAAAAAGTTTTATCAAAAAAATAATCGAGGAATGTTGACAAAGCTTAAATATTATCTATAATACAGGTATATAAATAAACTCAATGAAAAAGAGAGTAGTTTTATTGGATATGTTAGAGAGTCTATGTTGGTGGAAATTAGATATTGAAAATAAAATGAAGCGCACTTTGGAGGGGGTTATCTGAATACATAGGATAACAAGCTAACCAGCTTTAACGGTGAGGTGGATATGTTTATCATATCAACAAGAGTGGTACCGCGGAATCTTTCGTCTCTTAGCAATCGCTAGGAGACGTTTTTTATTGGGTAGAAAAGGGGAAAAGAATATGAAAAAAGTATTAAAATTAATGTTAGCACTTGTGATGACTTGTGCTGTTGCTGGATGTTCATCAAGCAGTAAAAATGATGCCGATGTGACAATTACAATTGGGACATCACCTGATTATGCACCTTATGAATCATTAAACAAAAAAGGTGAAATCGTTGGTTTTGACGTGGATATGGCCAAATTATTTGAAGGTTATTTATCTGATATGGAAGGTAAAACTTATTCTTTAGAATTCAAACAAATGGATTTTGATAACATTGTTACTCAAATTCAAGGGGATCAAATTGATTTGGGTATTTCTGGTTTTACTTATAGTGAAGATAGAGTTGTTGAATGGTCTGATCCATATTTAGGAACTCAACAAGTTGCTGTTGTACCAAATGGTTCTTCAATTACTTCAAATGATCAATTAGTTGGTAAAAAATTAGCTGCTCAAACTGGAGCTACTGGTGAACAAGCTGCCAAAGAAGTTGAAAATGCTGAAGTTGTTTCAATGAAAAATGTTCAAGATATTTTCAATGGTTTAGCAAGTAATCAATATGATGCAGCAATCGTTGACTTAGGTGTTGCTAAACAATATGTATCTGGTGGAAACTTTACACAATTAGATGGTTCATTAATGGATGAAAAGAACTATGTTATCGCTAAAAAAGGTAATACAAAAATGATCAAATTAATGAATAAATGTATTAAAAAATTCTTAGCTTCAAAAGATTACGATAAATTATGTAAAAAATATGATTTATCACCATTAGAAAAATAAAAAATTATAGAAAAGGGGTATAGAAATGTTTGTAGCTTTCTCAAAAGTGTTTACTCCTGAAAACTTACTTTACTTTGCTAAGGGTGCAGTAGTATCACTTTTACTCGCTGCTGTATCCCTTTTATTTGGTATTGTTTTTGGGATTTTAGGATCTTCAGCAAAAAGATCTAAATATAAAATTTTTAGAATTATTGGAAATGTGTATGTTGAAGTCATTCGTGGGACACCAATGTTACTTCAAATCTTGATTTTATTCTCAGTTATTCCATCTATTTATACAGCGTTTACAGGAAATGTTTTAAGAATTAATGTCTTTTTAATTGGTGCTGTTGCTATGTCTATTAACAGTGGGGCTTATTCAACTGAATTAATTCGTAGTGGAATTAATGGAGTTGATAAAGGACAATGGGAAGCTTGTGAAACTTTAGGACTTTCTCATAAACAAACAATGAGACTTGTTATCTTACCACAAGCGTTTAAAAGAATTATTCCACCAATGATCAGTGAATTTATTACATTGATTAAAGATTCTTCATTGATCAGTTGTATTGGTGCCGTTGAATTATTAAAATCAGCTCAAGTAGTGGGGGCACAATATTATGATGTTGTGTCACCTTATTGTATTGTTGCAGTTTATTATTTAATTATGACAATTAGTATTTCTTATTTAGGTAGATATGTAGAAAAGAGGTTAGCTGAAAGTGATTAAAGTTGAACATATATCAAAACAATTTAAAAAAGTAAAAGCAGTTGATGATGTTTCTCTTGAAGTAAAAAAAGGAGAAATTGTGTGTTTAATTGGACCTTCTGGTTCAGGTAAGAGTACAGTTTTAAGATGTATTCATGGTTTAGAAGTACCAGAAACAGGACATGTATACCTTAATGGGGAAGTATTAGATCCAAAGAAATCTAATTATCAAGAATTAAGAAATAAAATGGGATTTGTTTTCCAACATTTCAATTTATTTCCACATATGACAGTCTTAGAAAACTTAACACTTTCACTTACAAAAGTACGTCACATGGAGGAAGAAAAAGCCAATGAAATAGCTTGTAACTATCTTACAAGAGTTGGTTTATTAGATAAAAAAGATGAGTATCCAAATAAACTTTCAGGTGGACAAAAACAAAGGGTAGCGATTGCGAGAAGCTTATGTACAAGCCCTGAAATCATGCTTTTTGATGAACCAACAAGTGCCTTGGATCCAGAAATGGTTATTGAAGTATTAGAAGTTATGCAACAACTTGCTAAAGAAGGAATGACAATGATTGTTGTTACTCATGAAATGGGCTTTGCTAAAACAGTTGCAGATCGTGTTATTTTCTTAGAAAATGGTAAAATCGTTGAAGAAAATGATGCAAAAGCTTTCTATGAAAATCCTAAAACTGAACGTGCTCAAGATTTCTTAAAGAAGGTTATGCACTAATGAAACTACAACGTTTTGAAGTAGAGTCTTATATGACTTTGCATGAAAATAACTGTCGCTATAACTTGGCAGATACAGTTGCTAAATCTTTAACTTTAAAGGAATTATTAGCGTATGATAAAAAAGATTCATTAGAAGATTTAATGAATCTTTCTTTAGATTATGGTGCTATTGAAGGTTCTCATGAATTAAAAAAAGGTATTTTAAGTTTATATCAAAGTGGTGATGATGAAGAAATTGCTATTTGCCATGGTGGTGTCAATGCCAATGAACTTGTTTTAATGACATTACTTTCAACAAATGATCATATTTTATCATTTTTACCAACGTATCAACAACTTTATAGTTTTCCTGAATCTTTAGGGGTAGAAGTTGATTTTATTCATTTAAAAGAAGAAAATGAATGGAAAATCGATTTTGAAGAATTAGAAAAAAATATTAGAGAAAATACAAAAATGATTTGTTTGAATTTACCAAACAATCCTACTGGAACAACTTTAGATCATGAAGAAATGCAACAACTGATTCAAATATGTAAAAAGCATGATCTCTATGTTCTTGTGGATGAAATCTATCGAGGACTTTATCAAGAAGAATCCATTAGTGATCTTTATGAAAAAGGAATAGCAACCTCAGGACTTTCTAAAGTTTTATCAACTCCTGGACTTCGTATTGGTTGGATCAAAACAAAAGATAAAGAACTTATTCGTTTAATCAATGAAAGACGTGATTATTCAATTATTAGTAGTGGACCAATCAATGATTATTTAGGGGCACTTACTTTAAAATATAGTAAAGAAATTTTATCTAGAAATCGTGAAATTTTAGAAGAAAATAAAAATTATTTAAGAAAATGGTTAAAAGCTCATTCCCATCTTTCTTGTGTTATACCAGAATATGGAACAGTTTGTTTTCTAAAATACGATTATCAAATAGACTCAAATACTTTCTGTGAAACATTACAAGAAGAAACAGGTGTTTTCTTTGTTCCGGGATGTTGTTTTGATGTGGAAAATCATTTGCGTTTTGGACTTGCAAATGACCCACAAATTGTTAAAGAAGGTTTAGAAGTATTTTCAAATTGGTTAAAAAAATTAGACACTTCAAGATAAAGAAGTGTCTTTTATTATTTTAAAACAATAAATTGCACTTAAAGTTAAGGTTGTAATCAATCCTGTAAATAAACTAATCAAAATAGCGTTAACATAAAGATAATGAGATAAAGTATAAGTTAAGATAATTTCTAAAGTACATTCAATCATAGAGATGATAAACATCACTTTATTTTTATTTTTAGCTTGTAGGATAGTTGAAAGGGGCGTTTGTAAATAAAAGAGTAAAAAAGGAAAAGACATGTATTTTAATTGTTGATAGCCACTTGTTGTATTGTAAAGAATCATAAGGGATCGTTTTGGAAAAAAATAGAAAATTAAAGTAAAAGGAAGACCGATAAGAAAACAAATAAGTAAAGCATAAAGAAGATGTAAAAAAGTATTACTTTTATGATAATAAAGATCATCTGTAGCAATAGGCAAATAGAGGCGATAGATGATCGTACAAAAAAAAGTAGGCGTGACAAGCATCGAGACGACATAGCCAGAAAGGATGGCATATTGGTCTTGGATAAAGTTTTGAGTTAAACCAAGTCGAGTTAAAACATGAATTAAAAGAATGGGCTCTAAAAAATTCATAAAACAATGGTAAAGACGTGAACCTGTCAAAGGTAAAGAAATGTTTAAAAGATCTTTCATAATCAAGTTTTGCTTGTTTATGTTTTTTAAAGGAGTAAAAGAATATCTTTTACGACTTAAAAGAAGTAGATAGATAATTGACATCAATTCACCAAAACTCATTGATAAATAAGCGATTGTTACTAAAAAAGGTAAGGATGAACTTAAAGGAGTTTCTAAAAATAAATAGGTAAATAATAAGCGTGAAGTTTCTTCGACAATTTGGCTTTTAGCAATGACATAGACATGCCCTTTGGCTAAATAATAGTTTTTAATAATACCACTGATAGCAATCAATGGAATAAAAATTAAAAAGGATAAAATGGGATAAAGAGTATAATCGTTTTTTAATAAAGAATGAGCAATGAAAGGACTTAAAATAAAGAGGGTTCCACAAATAACAATGACAGAAAAAAAGGATAGAATAATTGCGGTAATAATGACTTTGTAGTTTTTATATTTTGGATGTAATATAAGACGAAAAACAGCAGAAGGAATCCCAACCTGTCCAAGTGTTAAACACAAAGAAAGTGTTGGCATAATGACAAGATATAATGACATAGCTTCTAAAGGAAGAAGCCTGGAAAGCAACATTCTATTTAAAATACTAAATATTTTAGAGATAGCTGAACTAGCGGAAAGAATAATGAATGAATTGATAAGTTTTCTTTTCATAAAAGACTTCCTTTATGTCGAATTTTCATCTATAATAGACGAAGTGGGAGTTGGTTTATCATGAATGAAAAACTGGATTATAAATTTGGTAAATATGATTTAGATTTTCTAATCAAATTAAAAGCTCATGAGTTTCGTAAGCAAAAAATAGATAATATATCCGAAAAAGAAATAAGAGATTATTTATTCAATATTAAATGGAAATCTCAAAAGAGTCTACCAATGTGTGATATTATTGATAATGTAATGAATTTACAATTTTCGGAAATTTTTGATTATTTAAGTATACAAGCAGTTAAAGAAGCAAGTACACTCGATTTAGCAGCATTTCAAGAATTCATTTCAAAATAGTTGGTAACAACTATTTTTTATTTAAGGAGATTTTATGAACTGGGATATAAAAGAAATACATAACTATAATGAATATATGCAAAAGTATTCAATACATTCTTTACTTGCAAAGATTTTTGCACAAAGAAAATATAATGAACAAGATGTTCAAGGACATACTTCAAAAAGATTGATTTATCATGATTTTTCATTGTTTTTAGATGCGGATTTAGTTTTAGATCGTATACAAGAAGCTTTGGAAAATGATGAAAAAATATGTATTTATGGAGATTATGATTGTGATGGAATCTTGTCAACAGCCATTCTTGTTCAAGCTTTTTTAGAATTAGGGAAAAAAGTAGGGTATCATATTCCTAATCGTTTTGAAGATGGTTATGGACTAAATAAAGAAAGAGTTCAACAAATGTATGAAAAAGGGTATTCTTTGTTAATTACAGTAGATAATGGTATTAAAGCGTATGAAGCTATTGATTTAGCGAATGAACTTGGTATTGATGTTATTGTTATTGATCATCATGGTTATGACGAATTGCCGGATGCATGTGCAATCATTCATACAAAAATGTCACCGGATTATCCATTTAAAGAAATATGTGGAGGTTTTTTAGCGTATAAACTTGCCAGTAGTTTGCTTGGAAAACATGATAAATATTTATTTTCTTTAGCAGCTATTACGACCATTTCAGATATGATGCCTTTAGTTGATGAAAATAAATCGCTTGTTTCGCGAGGTCTGCAATTTATGAATGAAGAAAAATATCTTCAATTAGAACTTTTAATTGGTGAAAATCAAAAATATAATACAACAACTTTAGGTTTTAATATTGCACCTAAAATCAATTCCTTTGGAAGACTACCAGAACTTGTTAATCCAAATCATTTAGTACGTTATTTTTTAAAGGATGTCGATCAAAAATTTGCAATCCAAATTTCTCAATACGCTAAAAAAATCAATAGTAAAAGACAATCTCTTACAAATGAACAATACAAAAACATTTTAGAAAATAGCCAAAAAGATGAATTTTTATACAGCTATGATCAAGAAGTTCATGAAGGAATCGTAGGTTTAATTGCGGGAAAGTATACTCATGAATTTCAAAAGCCGAGTTTTGTGATGAAATACGATGAAAAAAATGAAGTCTATCGAGGAAGTGCCAGAAGTATTGAAAGTATTCCTTTAAATCAAATCTTTGATGATTTAAAAGATTATTTTGTACAATATGGTGGACATGCTTTAGCGGGTGGCTTTCAAGTAGCTAAAGATGAAGTGTTAACTTTAAAAGAAACATTGCATACCTACTTAACAACACATACTTTTTCTAATGAAAAAGTTCTTGAAGGGATTCAAATTGAATTAAATGAGCTTACTTTACCAGCTGTTAAAGAATTAGAGTTGTTAGAGCCGTATGGTCAATGTAATGAAGAAATGAAATTTGTTTTAAAAGATATTACGAATTTTACCAGTCGTGTATTATCTGATGGGAAACATTTACGTTTCGATATTCCTTTAAATAAAGGTAATTTACAAGCACTTTATTTTAATTGTTCGAATGAAATTGAGCAATTACAACAAAAAAAGACAATTTCTTTAATAGGAACTTTAAAAATTAATAAATATTTAAATACAGAATCAATAAATATGATTATAGAGGATATGAAATAGTTTCCTTGATAATAAAAGTTTGTTATAATAGAAATAGGAGGAGTACATAAAATGGACTTTAAAAAATATATTGAAGATATTAAAGATTTCCCTGAAGAAGGAATTATCTTTAGAGATGTAACACCTTTATTAAAAGATAAAGAAGCTTATAAAGAATCAATTGACACATTCGCTAAATGGATCGATGGACTTGGAGTTCAAGTAGATGTTGTTGCTGGTCCTGAAGCAAGAGGTTTTTTATTTGGATGTCCTGTTGCTTACAAAGTAAATGCAGGGTTTGTACCTGTTAGAAAACCAGGAAAATTACCAAGAGAAACAGTTTCAGCAAGTTATGATTTAGAATATGGAAAAAATGAAGTTCATATTCATGCCGATAGTATCAAACCTGGTGAAAATGTTGTTATTATTGATGATTTACTTGCTACAGGTGGAACAGTTGAAGCAACTATTCAACTTGTTGAACAACTTGGTGGTAAAGTTGTAGGAATTGCCTTTTTAATTGAACTTGAAGCTCTAAAAGGTAGAGAAAAATTAAAAGACTATAATGTCTATTCAGTATTAACTTATTAAATAAAAGAGAGGAAACTCTCTTTTATCATATGAGGGGGTTATAATATGAAAGAGTTTAAAAAAGCTGGAGATAAAGTCACTATAGAAGATGTCTATGAATCATGTAGACGCTATATTACCAATGAAGATGATATGAAGCTTATTAAAAAAGCTTATGATTATATCATGGTTAAACACGAAGGACAAAAACGTAAAAGTGGAGAACCTTATACAATTCATTTGATTTGGGTTGCTTATATTTTATCAACATTACAAACAGGACCACTTACCATTACAGCGGGTCTTTTACACGATGTCATGGAAGATTGTGATGTATCACGTGAAGAAATGGTGAAAGAATTTGGAGAAGAAGTAACGACCCTTGTAGAAGGTGTTACGAAGATTTCTAAAATGCCATTTAAAGATGAAGCAGATGTATATGCTGAAAATCATCGTAAAATCTATATTGCGATGGCTAAAGATATACGTGTTATCTTGATCAAATTTGCCGATCGTTTACACAATATGCGTACATTACAATTCATGCCCCCAGAAAAACAAAAACGTATTTCTCGAGAAACTTTAGAAGTCTATACACCGATTGCTCATCGTTTAGGGTTGAGCGATATTAAAACAGAATTGGAAGATCTTTCTTTATCTTATTTAGATCCAATTGCTTATCATGATATTGCGAGACTTCTTCAAACAAAACAAGATGAGCGAAAAGAATCTGTGGCGAAGAAAACTTATTAAAGGAAAATCATTATCAATATCGTATTTTAGGTCGTGCGAAATCTATCTATAGTATTTATAAGAAGATGTTTAAAAAACATAAACGTTTTGATGAACTTTATGATCTTTATGCACTCCGTATTATTTTACAAAATAAACTTGATTGTTATAGTGTTTTAGGATTGATTCATGATCATTATCGTCCAATTCCAGGACGTTTTAAAGATTATATTGCTATGCCTAAACCAAATATGTATCAATCACTTCATACTTCTGTTATTGGTGAAGATGGTAATACTTTTGAAATCCAAATTCGTACTGAAGAAATGGATGAGCTTGCTGAACTTGGGGTTGCTGCTCATTGGCGTTATAAAGAAGGCAAAGGTTATTCTGCCAAAGCGGAACAAAAAGAAATTGGAGAAAAACTTCAATGGTTACGAGAATTTATTTCTTTGTCAGATGATATCAAAGATGGCGATGCCAAAGAATATTATGACTCCATTTCTCGTGATATTTTTGAAGCCAATGTTTATGTTTTAACGCCACAAGGAAAAATTGTTGAACTTCCTAACGGTTCAACACCAGTTGATTTTGCTTATCGTATTCATACAGAAGTAGGACATCATACAGTTGGTGCGATTGTCAATAATGTCATGGTGCCTATCGATACAAAATTAAATACAGGGGATGTTTGTGAAATCAAAACCAACAAACAATCCGCTGGACCAAGTGAAGATTGGTTGAAATTTGTAAGAACCGCAGGAGCTCGTAATAAAATTCGTACTTTCCTCGCTAAAAAAGAAGCTGAAACTAAGAAAGATACGATTGAAGATGGTAAGAAAATCTTAAAAGATGAAATCAAAAAACGTGGACTTGATGAAAAGAAATTCTTGGATCCAGAAACTTACAAAACATATTTAGGTGCTTTTGGAGCAAGAAGTTTAGATGATATTTTCTATTTTATTGGAAAGAAAAATCTTTCAGTAGCGACACTTTTAGAAAAAGTAAATCCAAAGAAAACAGGTTTCTTTGATAACTTATCTAAAATCTTACAAAGAAATAATGAACAAAAAGAAAAATTAGAAAAAACGACATCTAATAATGGAGTTGTTGTTAAAGGTGTTTCAGGATTAAAAATACAATTATCTAAATGTTGTAATCCAATTCCAGGAGATCAAATTACTGGTTATGTTTCACAAGGACAAGGAATCAAAGTTCATCGTGTGGATTGTCCAAATATTAAACAAAAAGAAATTCAAAGCCGTTTAATTGATGTTTATTGGGATTTTGCATCACTTTCTAATTTGAAATTTGATGCTGATTTACAAATTGATGGCTTAGATCGTACAAATTTATTAAATGATATTATTACGGTTTTAGGACAAATGAAAATCAATATTTTAAATATTCATGCGGATGCATCAGATGATGGTAGAGCTTTAATTAAATTAAAGATTGGTGTTGATGATGCTGAACATTTAAATCGTGCAATTGCTAATCTTGAACGTATTCAAGGAATTTATGATATAAAAAGAGTGATACATTAGAATTATAGCTTTAAGCTATAATTCTTTTTTTTGAAAAAAACTATGAAAGAAGAAAAAGTAATTATTCATTTTGAAGATGAAACAACAAAAACAAAACAAACAAGTTGTTGATGATTTTAAACAAGAGATAAAAAAAGAAACAAAGAGTACATTTCCTAAAGGAAATGGTAGGAAATTTAAAAAATATTTCTTTTAGTTTATATTATAATCATATTATTGATGACAGTCTTACTTTGTGGAGTTATAAGTGGGTTATTTGCTTTCTTTATTTTAGGATTCCTTATTTTTGTAGGAATCCTTTATTATTTATTTAGACATAAAAAATCTATCGCATGGATAGATTTTTTTTATAATAAATGAATATCATTTTTTTCACATTCATCAATCATTTCTTGAGGCCAAATACTTGCTTGTACTTCACCAATATGAGCACGATTTAAAAGTAACATACAAAGTCTTGATTGACCAATACCACCACCGATAGTGTAAGGTAATTCTTTATTCACGATGGCTTGATGATATGGAAGATTTAAACGATCTTCACAGTTTTCTTTCTTTAATTGTTCAACTAAAGAATTTTCATCCACACGGATACCCATTGATGAGATTTCTAAGGCACATTGTAATGGTTCATACCAGAATAACAAGTCACCATTGAGTTTCCAATCATCATAGTCTGGTGCACGTCCATCATGCTTTTGTCCACTTTGTAAAACATTACCGATTTGCATAACAAAGACACACCCGAATTCTTTGCAAATTTTATTTTCTCTTTCTTTAGCTGCTAAATCAGGATATTGATTTTCTAATTCTTGTGCAGTAATGAAATGGACACGATCTGGTAAACGATTAACAACATGAGGGTATTTATACCAAACTTCATGTTCCATATGTTTAATGACTTTAAAAATCTTTTTAACATGATTTTTTAATGTTGTAATATTGCGATCTTCTTTTTCGATGACACGTTCCCAATCCCATTGATCAACATAGTAAGAATGTAGGTTATCAACTTCTTCATCTTTTCTAATAGCGTTCATATTTGTATAAAGTCCTTCACGAACACCAAAACCATATTTTTTAAGTGCCATTCTTTTCCATTTAGCAAGAGAATGAACGACTTCAATATCATCGTTTTCAAAACAACTGATTTGGAAAGAAACAGGTTTTTCAACACCATTTAAGTTATCATTTAAACCACTGCTTTTTTGGACAAAAAGAGGTGCTGAAATTCTTTCTAACATTAAAGCTCTTCCAAATTCTTTTTGAAATGTATCCCTTATGTATTTAATTGCTTCTTGTGTTTGTCTTAAAGATAACACAGGATCATATTTTTCTGGAATAATGAGATTCATTTTAATTTTTTCCCCCTTAATAATATGTTCTATTTTATCATTTATCTAGATATATGAAAGATAATAATAAAAAATTATAATAGCTATAAAAGTGTTTCAAATGTATTCACTTGTTGTCAATTGCCTTTCTTTTCTGTATAATAAGAAAAAATGAAAAGTAGGTAAACATGAGAAATTTAGAACATGTCAAACATGTTATTATAAAGATTGGTTCGACTTCTTTGTGTAATGAAGATGGACAACTAGATAAAGAAAGAATTTTAAAACTCATCCAACAAATAGCTATTTTAAAACGTAAAGGGTTAAAAGTAACACTTGTTTCATCAGGAGCGATTTCTTCAGGAATGGGTGTTTTAAATTTAAGTGAAAAACCTAAAGAAATTTCTAAAAAACAAGCACTTGCGGCTATTGGACAAGCTCATTTGATGCAAATTTATGAAGATTTATTTTCATTGTTTCATTTAAAATGTGCACAGATTTTATTAAATCATGATGATTTTGATCATCGTAAACGTTTGATGAATTTAAGCTATGCTTTATCTTCTATTTTAGATTATGATGTGATTCCTATTATTAATGAAAATGATACATTAGCGGTAGATGAAATCAAAGTAGGAGATAATGATACATTATCTGCCTTACTATTACCTATTGTGGATGCACAATTACTTGTTTTAGTTTCAGATATTGATGGACTTTATAATGATAATCCTCATACCAATTCCAATGCAAAATTATTAAGTGATATTGAACTTGTGGATGATAAAATTATGAACTATGCGAAAGATTCAAGTAGTCAATTTGGTACAGGTGGGATGGTGACAAAATTACGTGCTGCAAAAATCGTTAATGATTATGGAGGAGATATGGCCATCGTTAATGGCAATAATGAAACAGCTCTTATTGATTTATTAGAAGGAAAACAAATTGGAACATATTTTAGTGGAAAAGCGGGGCGTACTTTAAGTGCTAGAGATCATTGGATCATGTATCGTAGTTCTCCTAAGGGAAAAGTCATTGTTGATGATGGTGCATGTGAGGCTTTAAAAACACATACAAGTTTACTACCTAAAGGAATCAAAGAAGTTGAAGGTTCATTTATGCAAGGTAGTATCATTGATGTTCTTTCTTTTAAAGGACAACTCATTGCTAGAGGTATTACGAATTATTCAAGTGATGAGTTAAAATTGATTAAAGATCATCATAGTAATGAAATAGAAAGTATTTTACATTATAAAGATTATGATGAAGTGATTCATGCAGATAATCTAGTCATTAATAAGGGGTGAAATTATGATTAAGGAACAACTTAAAGAAGCTAAAAAAGCATGTCGTTTTATGCAAAATGTTAAACCGAAAGTAAAAAATAAAGCTTTAAAAAATATTTCTGAGGCATTAATTCAAAAAAGTGAATTGATCATTCAAGAAAATCAAAAAGATATTGCAGAAGCTAAAAATAATGGTATTAAAGAATCGATGGTTGATCGTTTATTATTAAATAAAGAACGTATTGAAGCGATGGCAAAAGATATTTTAAAAGTAATTGATTTACAAGATCCTATTGGAACTCTTGTAAGAGAAATTAAAAGACCCAATGGTTTAGTGATTCAACAAATCAGAATTCCTTTAGGAGTGATTGGGGTAATTTATGAATCAAGACCTAATGTAACAGTAGATATTGCCAGTTTATGTATTAAAACAAACAATGTTTGTGTTTTAAAAGGTGGTAAAGAAGCCATTCATTCAAATCGCATCTTAGTTCAAATTATAAATGAGGCTATTCAAGATGTTTTACCAACACATACGGTTACTCTTATTGAAACAAAAAAGCGTGAAGAAACTTTAGATTTAATTCAAGCCCATGATTATGTAGATGTCATTATTCCTCGTGGAAGTGCAGGGCTTATTCAATATGTTGTTAAAAATGCAACTGTTCCAGTAATTGAAACAGGAGCAGGAATTTGTCATCTTTATGTTGATCAAGATGCTAGTCTTGATATGGCTTTAGAAATTGCAAAAAATGCAAAGATCCAAAGACCATCTGTATGTAATGCAATTGAAACGATTCTTGTTCATCAAAAAGTAGCTCAAGAATTTTTACCAAAACTTCAAGAAATATTTAAAAATGTACAAATCTATGGTGATGAAAAAACAAGAAAAATCATTGATTGTTTAGAAGCTACTGAAAAAAGTTATGCTACAGAATATGATGATTATATTTGTAATATAAAAGTTGTAGATGATATTGAAGAAGCGATTGAACATATTTATACCTATTCAACTAAACATTCTGAATCCATTATTACTGAAAATAAAGAAACAGCAAAATATTTTATGGATTCTTTAGATTCAGCTTGTGTTTATCATAATGCTTCTACACGTTTTAGTGATGGGGGAGAGTTTGGTTTTGGGGCAGAAGTTGGTATTTCAACGCAAAAGCTTCATGCCAGAGGCCCACTTGGTTTACAGGAAATTACTTCTACAAAATATATGATTTATGGAAATGGACAAGTAAGGAGTTAAGACTCCTTCTTTTTTTATAAAAAAATAATTAGTGTACTAAATATATTGACATTGATTAGTGCACTAACTATAATGTTTAGTATACTAACTAATAGGAGGTGTCTTATGGAACTATTGGAATTTGAGGATATTAAAGAAATCTTTTTACAATTTAAATCTCTCCATAAAAATATTCAAGAACTTACTAGTAAAAAAAGCAATAGGGAAGGATTATCTGCTGATCAGTGTTATTTGTTAGGTCTTATTGATCATTTTGGTCATCCTAATCAAAAAATTCTTGCAGAACGTTTAAAAATTACACCAGCTACTTTATCAGTAAGATTACAACGTTTAGAAAAAGCAGGTTTTATTGAAAAAGTTGTAAGTAGACATGATAAAAGAAATGTCTCATTACATATTACGGAAAAGGGAAAAGAAGAAATTAAAAGTTGTAAAGATGATATGAAAATGTTTACAACACGCTTATTTGGAGGAATAAATAAAGAAGATTTAGATAGAATGAAAACGTATTGTCAAATCTTTGAAAAGAATATTCGTTTAATGAAGGAGGAGTTAGATGTTCAAGATTAAAGGATATTTAAAGAAATTCTGGTACTTGATTTTAGCTTGTATTTGTTTGTTGTTTGTACAAGCGCAAACAGAATTAACTTTACCAGATTATATGAGTGATATTATTTCAGTAGGAATTCAAGCGGGAGGATTTGCTTCACCTGTTTCAGATGTTTTAACGGAAGAAACTTATCAACATTTATTATTGTTTGTTGATCAAAAAGATCAAAAAACAGTAAAAAAAGATTATAAAAAAATTAGTAAAGTCAATCAAGATATCATTGATACATTTCCTAAGGCTAAAGGCAAAACAGTATATCAATTGAAAGATTTATCAAGTGATGAAGAAAGTAAGTTAGAAAGTATTTTAATGAAACCGATGTTAATTATTACTTCGCTTGATAGTATGGATACTTCTAGTAAAGAGTATCAAGAAAAATTTGGACAATTACCTCCAAATATGACGATTTATGACGCTATTTCTTTTATGGATGAAAGTCAAAAAGCAAAGATGTTTGAAGACATTGATAAAAAGATGGATACCATGGGAGAAAGTACTTTAAAAATTGCTGCTGGTAATGGTGTTAAAGCAGAATATAAAAAATTAGGTGCTGACATTGACAAAGTACAAACCGATTATATTTTTAAAACAGGTTTAAAGATGTTAGGAATTGCTTTACTTGGAACAGTGGCTGCAATTTCAGTTGCTTTCTTTGCGACAAAAGTTGGTGCTGGTGTAGCGCGTGCTTTAAGGAAAGATGTTTTTGAAAAAGTAGAAAGCTTTTCTAATGAAGAATTTAATCATTTTTCAACAGCGTCGCTTATTACACGTACAACAAATGATATTACTCAAGTACAAATGGTGACAATGATGCTTTTACGTATTGTATGTTTTGCACCAATTATTGGTATTGGAGCTTTAATTAAAGTTTTAAAAGAATCACCATCAATGACATGGATCATTGCAGTTGTTATTCTTGTTATTTTTGGTGTGATGGCGGTTGCGTTTGCTGTAGTTATGCCAAAATTCAAAATTATTCAAAATTTAATTGACCGTTTAAATCTCACAATGCGTGAAAATTTATCAGGAATGCTTGTTATTCGTGCTTTTGGTAATGAAAAACATAGTGAAGATCGTTTTGATAAAGCCAATAAAGATGTTACAAATTTAAACTTATTTGTTAATAGATCAATGGCTTCTATTATGCCAATTATGATGTTTATCTTTAATGTCGTTACTTTAGTAATTGTCTATTATGGTTCTAAACAAATCGATTTAGGTAATTTAGCAATTGGACAAATGATGGCTTTTATGCAATATGCAATGCAAATTATTATGGCCTTTTTAATGATTGCAATGATTGCTATTATGTTACCTCGTGCCAGTGTTGCTGCTAATCGTGTTTATGAAATTATTGAAACTAAGCCAACAATTCAAGATCCTACAAATCCAATTGCTTTAGATGAAAGTAAAAAAGGACTTGTTGAATTTAATCATGTTTCATTTGCTTATCCAGGGGCAAGTGAACCGGTTTTAAAAGATATTGATTTTGTTGCTAAACCAGGACAAACAACAGCTTTTATTGGCTCTACTGGTTCAGGAAAATCAACACTTATTAATTTAGTACCTCGTTTTTATGAAGTCAGTGAAGGAAATATTAAGGTTGCAGGGGTTGATGTTCGTGAGATGACACAACATGAATTACGTGATCGTATTGGACTTGTTCCTCAAAAAGGAAACTTATTTTCTGGAACAATTTGTTCTAATTTAAAATATGGTGCACCAGAGGCAACAGATGAAGAATTAGAAGAAGTGATTCGAATTGCTCAAGCAAAAGAATTTATTGATCAAAAAGAAGAACGTTTTGATATGGAAATTTCACAAGGTGGAACAAACGTTTCTGGTGGTCAAAAACAAAGACTTGCGATTGCTCGAGCTATTGCGAAAAATCCAGATATTTATATTTTTGATGATAGTTTTTCAGCACTTGATTTCAAAACAGATGCTAAACTTCGTCAAGAATTAAATCAACTTGTTAAAAAGACAAAAAGTACAGTTTTATTAGTAGGACAACGTATTGCTTCTATTATGGATGCAGACCAAATCATTGTCCTTGATGAAGGAAGAATTGTTGGTAAAGGGACACATGAGGAATTAATGAAATCATGTCAGGTTTATCAAGAAATTGCCTATTCTCAATTATCTAAGGAGGAACTAAGTCATGAGTAATGAAAGAAGAAGACAAGGGCCTCGTGGACCAATGGGTCATGGAATGAGAGGTAATGGTGAAAAAGCCAAGAATTTTAAAGGAACATTAAAGAAATTATTTGTTTATTTAAAACCTTATTATTTTAAATTAGCGGTTGTTATTATTTTTGCAGCTTGTTCAACAGTATTTACGATTGTAGGACCAAAGATCCTAGCAAAAGCAACAGATAAATTATCTGAAGGAATTATGGCGAAGGTAAGTAATACAGGAGGAATTGATTTTGATTATATTGGTATGATCTGTTTGATTCTTGTTGGTTTCTATCTTGTCAGTGCACTTTTTAGTTTTATTCAAGGATTTATTACATCTTCGATTTCACAAAAAGTTGCTTATGATTTAAGAAGTTCTTTATCTAAGAAGATGTCAAGAATGCCTTTGAGTTATTTTGATAAACATTCTAGTGGAGATACTTTAAGTAGGGTAACAAATGATATTGATACAATTGCCCAATCACTTAATCAAAGTTTATCACAAGTGATTACATCTTCTGTTACAGTTGTTGGAATCTTTATTATGATGCTTACCATTTCTGTAAAAATGACATTGATTGCGGTACTTGTTTTACCACTTTCGATGTTACTTATTATGTTTGTTATGAAACATTCTCAAAAGTATTTTAGCAGACAACAAAAAAGCTTAGGAGATGTCAATGGTCATATTGAAGAAATGTATGGTGCTCATGATGTTGTTAAAGCCTTTAATGGGGAAGAAGATTCTGTTAAAACTTTTAATGAATATAATGATGCACTTTATGATTCAGCATGGAAATCTCAATTTTTATCAGGTTTAATGCAACCTTTAAGTAACTTTGTAGGAAATTTAGGATATGTAAGTGTTTGTTTATTAGGTGGTTTTTTAGCAGGGGGTAATACGATTACAATTGGTGATATTCAAGCGTTTATTCAATATGTACGCCAATTCAATCAACCAATTGCCCAACTTGCGCAAACAATGAATATGTTACAAAGTACAGCTGCCGCAGCTGAACGTGTTTTTGAATTCTTAGAGGAAGAAGAATTAGAAGCTGAAACCGTTAAAATTGAAACAGATGAAGTTGAAAAATTACATGGTTCAGTTACTTTCAATCAAGTTAATTTTGGTTATTTACCAGAAAAAACAATTATTCATGATTTCAATATGCATGTTCATGCTGGACAAACAGTTGCTATTGTTGGTCCAACCGGTGCAGGAAAAACAACGATTGTTAAATTATTAATGCGCTTTTATGAATTAAATAAAGGTTCAATTATGATCGATGGTCATGATATTAAAGATTTTTCAAGACATGATTTAAGAAGTTTGTTTGGAATGGTTTTACAAGATACATGGCTTTTTAATGGAACAATTAAGGAAAACTTGATGTATGGTAAATTAGATGCCAGTGATGAAGAAGTAAAAAATGCCTGTGAAATGGCGTATGTAGATCATTTTGTCAATACCTTAGAAGATGGTTATGATACGGTTCTTGATGAAGAAACATCAAATATTTCACAAGGACAAAAACAATTATTGACGATTGCTAGAGCGTTTCTAAAAGATCCTAAAATTCTTATTTTAGATGAAGCAACTTCTTCAGTTGATACACGTACAGAAGTGCTTATTCAAAAAGGTATGGAAAAATTAATGGAAGGACGTACAAGCTTTGTTATTGCACACCGTCTATCAACGATTCGTGATGCTAATACAATCATTGTCATGAAAGATGGCGATATTGTAGAAATTGGTAATCATGATGAATTGTTAGAAAAAGGTGGATTCTATGCCTCACTTTATCAATCACAATTTGAAGGTAGCGAAATTTAGAAGCAAAGAAATTTGCTTCTTTTTCTTTTCAAAACATGTTTATATATGGTATAGTACAAGCCGAGGGGATGATGTTATGGTGAAAAGAAAACCACAATATGTCAAAATTAAAGAATATATTATTCAAAATATTGAAGATGAAAAATATAATGAAAATGAACAAATTGAAAGTGAACATGCTTTATGTGAACTTTTTGGTGTTACCCGAATGACAGTGCGCCAAGCTTTAACAGATTTAATCAATGAAAACATAATCTATTCTGTTCCTAAAGTTGGCTCATTTGTTTGTAAAAAATCCAGATTTAAAAGTTTTGATGGACTAAACAGTGTTACAGAAGACTGTGCTAAGAAAAAAGAAGATTGTACAAGTCATGTCGTTTTAAATGAACTTGAAGAAGCTACAGATTTAATGAAAAAAGAAATGGCTTTAGAAGATAATAAAGTATGGCACGTTAAACGTGTAAGACTTGTAAACGGAGAGCCTTTATGTTTTGAAGATGATTACTGTAATTATGATTTAACAGGAGATATTCCTTTAGAAGTATCAAGTACATCTTTATTTAATCATTTTGAAAATGATCTCAATTTACATATTGCTTTTTCCGATCAACAAATTGATGCGGTTTTAGCGGGTGAAGAACTAGGAAAATATTTACAAGTCGATCCAGTGACACCTTTGCTTAGAGTTTTATCGATTACATGCTTACATAATGGTAAATGTATTGAATATGGGTATACTTATTATCGTGTAGACAAGTATACTTTTAACCAAGTTGCATATCGTAGAAAATAAAAGGATGTTGTCAAATCTGTTTGGTTTGTTATAATGAGAATGTTAAAAAGGAGATTTTAGATGAATTATTTATATATTGCATTAATATCAATGGTACCTTTAATTGAACTTAGAGGAGCAATTCCTGTTTCTCAAGGATTAGGATTACCAATTATTCCATCTTATATTGTTTGTATTCTTGCTAATATGGTACCTGTACCTTTTATTTACTTATTTGCTAGAAAGGTTTTAGTATGGGGTTGCGATAAACCAGTTATTGGTAAATTTTTCACTTGGTGTTTAGACAAAGGTGAAAGAGGTGGAAAAAAACTTCAAGAAAAAGTAGGAAGAAGTACTTTTGTTGCTTTATTATTATTTGTAGGAATTCCACTTCCAGGGACAGGTGCATGGACAGGAACACTTGCAGCTAGTATTTTAGATATGGATTTTAAATCAACAACGATTGCTGTTATGCTAGGAGTTTTACTTGCTGGTGTAATTATGATGGTGGTTAGTTTTTTAGGATTTTCATTAATTTAAGAGTATTTTTATACTCTTTTTTTGTAGGAGGGTATGTATGAACGTAGAAATTATTAATGTCGGAACAGAATTATTGCTTGGAGAAATTATTAATACGAATGCCACATATTTACAAAAAATGTGTAAAGAATTAGGGTTTAATGTTTTCTTTCAAACGGTAGTAGGAGATAATTCACAAAGATTTTTAGATTGCTTAGAAATTGCTTTTAATAGAGGATGTGATTGTGTTATTACTACAGGTGGGCTAGGACCAACTGAAGATGATCTTACAAAAGAATTATCTGCAAAATATTTAGGATTAGAAATGATTTTTAATGAAGCAGAAGCCAAAAAAGTGAATGATAAATGTTGCTTTGTATCACAACTAGATCAAGTGACGGATAATAACTTTAAACAAGCTTATTTTCCAAAAGATTGTTATGTTTTAGATAATCCTATTGGAACAGCCAATGGTTGTGTGATGTCTAAAGATAAAAAAATGATTGTTAATCTTCCTGGACCACCAAAAGAAATGACATATGTTGTTGATCATCAACTTCAACCTTATTTAGAAAAATATCGTCAAGCTAAAATCTATACGTATGATATTGTAACTCAAGGTGTTGGTGAATCGGCAGCAGCTACTTTGATTGATGATATTGTTCAAAGTCAAAAAGATATTTCTATTGCTTTGTATGCTTCTGAAGAGTATGTAAGAATTCGTTTAGGAGTTAAAGCAAAACATCAAGATGAAGCAGATGTTTTAGTGAAAAAAACAAAAGAATTGATTGAAGAAAGATTAAAGGATTATCTTGTTGAAAATCCTAATTTATTTGAAGAAGTGATGAAAAAGATTAATGGATTTACTATTTTAAATGAATGTGATTTTTCTTTAAGTAACTATTTTGTCAATAATGGAGGACCTGTGTTTATTCATTTAACTTTAAAAGAACATGCTCTTGGAGAAATTGTACATGTATTATTAAAATATAAAGAAAAAGAAATATCTTTCGATATTCCTTTACTTGTTAAAGCAAGTCTTTCTTTATCTAAACTTGAATCTAAATTGATTTATCAAATTGATCAATTAATTCGATAAATTTTAAAGTAGCTTGTGATAAGCTTCTTCTTTTAAGATAAGTATAGCCAATGCTTCTTGAAGGAAGGGGCTTTTTTAGTTGTATTTCATAAACTTTATTTTTGTCTAAAAAATCATGAGAAAACTCTTTGACAACACAAGCATTTCCTAAATTAGCATGGGTAAATTCTAATAAAAGATGATGTGCTCCGAGTTCCATTTCGGGTTTTAATAAAATACCATGTTTCGCAAAATATTTATCAATATAATTTCTAGAATTACTTGATTTTTCTAAAAGAATAAGATTCTTTTTCGCAATTTCTTGATAGCTGTAAAGATGATCATCTTTTTCTTTAGAGATAAAGATATCATGAATTGTTAAACATTCTTTCATCGCTAGACTTTCATCATCAAAAGGAAGATTGATAAAGGCAAGATCAATCGTTCCATTTTTTAAATGTTCAACTGTTTCAATAGAAGTTCCATTGACAACATTGATTTTGATTGTTGGATAAAGATGATGAAATTGTTTTAATAGGTCAATTAAGTAATTTTCACAAATTGAATCACCAGCACCAATATTTAACTGTCCTGAAAGTAATTCATTATAATGAGAAAGTTCATTTTCAACACTAGTAATTAAAGCAAGGGCTTCAGTAATGTTTTTATGAAGGAGCATACCTTCTTTAGTAAGAGTAACACCTTTGTTTAAACGAATGAAGAGTTGAGTGTTGAGTTCTTTTTCTAAAGCATGAATTGTTTGAGAAACAGCAGATTGGGAAATGAATAAATTTTTGGCTGCTTTTGAAAAAGATAGGGTAGAAGCCGCTTCGTTAAATATCTTATATTGTTCTAGTTTTATCATATTAGTACTCCTTATATCAAATATATTATATATTAATTTTACTTATATTAAAATATAGCATATAATAAAAATGTATGAAAAAGCCAATGATAGAAAGGTGGAAATGAATTATGGCTGGTGTAGTTGTTGTAGGAAGTATGTGGGGAGATGAAGGTAAAGGAAAAGTTACCGATTATCTTGCACAAAAAGCAGATGTTGTATGTCGTTATGCTGGAGGTAACAATGCAGGTCATACCATTGTTTATGGTGGTAAGAAATTTGCTTTGAAATTAATACCATCAGGTATTTTCTCTGGGCATGAAGTAATTATGGGAAATGGGATGGTTGTTAATCCTAAAGCATTTTTAGAAGAAGTGAAATATTTAAATGACGGTGGTATTGATACAAGCAAAATCAGAATTTCTGATCGTTGTCATGTGATTTTACCTTATCATCTTGAAATTGATGAATTACAAGAAAAGAGAAAAGGTGATAAAAGTATTGGAACTACAAAAAGAGGTATTGGACCTGCTTATGTAGATAAATATAGTCGTATTGGTATTCGTATGGGAGAATTCGTTGATGAAGAATTATTCTTAGAAAGATTAAAAGAAACTTTCCCAATGAAAGTTGCAGAATATCCTGAATTAAAAGACATGTTTACTGTAGAAGAAATTTTTGAAGAATACAAAGAATACGCTAAAATTATTAAGCCTTTAGTTTGTGATACAGGAATGTTATTAGATCAATATTTACAAGAAGATAAAAAGGTTTTATTTGAAGGGGCTCAAGGAGCAATGTTAGATATTGATTATGGTACTTATCCATTTGTTACATCATCACATCCAGGAGCTAATGGGGTATCTGAAGGGGCTGGTATTGGACCTTTATATATCAAAGAAGCAATTGGAATTATTAAAGCTTATACAACTCGTGTTGGATCAGGACCATTCCCAACTGAATTAAATGATGCTACAGGTGATTTAATTAGAGAAAGAGGACATGAATATGGTACTGTAACTGAACGTCCAAGAAGAACTGGATGGTTTGATGCTGTAGTTGTTAATCAATCAAGAAGAATGTCTTCTTTAACAGGTATTTCATTAATGTTATTAGATGTTATGAGTGGATTTGATACAATTAAAATCTGTAAAGCTTATAAATTAGATGGTAAAGAAATTTATGGTTTACCTGCAACTGTTAAAGATATTGAAAGATGTGAACCTGTTTATGAAGAATTACCAGGATGGAAAGAAGATATTACACATGTAAAATCTTTTGAAGAATTACCTGTAAATTGTCAAAATTATATTCGTAAAATCGAAGAACTTGTTCATTGTCCAGTAAGAATGTTTAGTGTTGGACCAGATAGAGAACAAACAGTTGTTTTAAAAGATATTAAATTTTAATAAAGGAGGTCTTTCATGAAAAGAGAATTAGTCATTGTCATGGATTTCGGAGGGCAATATAATCAATTAGTTGCTCGTCGTGTTCGTGAATGTAATGTTTATTGTGAAATCTATTCTTATAAAACACCTTTAGAAAAAATTAAAGAAATGAATCCTAAAGGAATCATTTTAACAGGTGGACCAAATAGTTGTTATTTAGAAGATTCACCAACTTATTCTAAAGAATTATTTGAATTAGGTATTCCTGTATTAGGTTTATGTTATGGTGCTCAATTAATGCAACATGTTTTAGGTGGAAAAGTTGAAAGAGCAGATGTAAGAGAATATGGTAAATCAATTTTATTAGTTGATCAACCACAATCTAAAATTTTAAAAGGTGTTCCTGAAACATCTACAGTTTGGATGTCACATTTTGATTATATTTCAAAAATTGCACCTGGTTTTGAAATTACAACACATACAAAAGATTGTCCAGTAGCATCTTGTGAAGATAAAGAAAAAGATTTATATGCGATTCAGTTCCATCCAGAAGTTTTACATAGTGAATATGGTAAAACAATGCTTTCTAACTTTGTTTTAGATGTATGTAACTGTGCTGGTGATTGGCGCATGGATTCTTTCGTTGAAGAACAAATCAAAGCGATCAAAGAAAAAGTTGGTAATGGTAAAGTATTATGTGCTTTATCAGGTGGTGTTGACTCATCTGTTGCAGCCGTTTTACTTTCTAAAGCCATTGGTAATCAATTAACTTGTGTCTTTGTAGATCATGGTTTACTTCGTAAAAACGAAGGGGATGAAGTAGAAGCTGTCTTTGGACCTGATGGAAATTATGAATTAAATTTCATTAGAGTAAATGCACAAGAAAGATATTATGAAAAGTTAAAAGGTGTTACTGAACCGGAAGCTAAACGTAAAATCATTGGTGAAGAATTTATTCGTGTTTTTGAAGAAGAAGCAAAGAAAATTGGAGCAGTTGATTTCTTAGTACAAGGAACAATTTATCCAGATGTTGTTGAAAGTGGTCTTGGTGGAGAATCTGCGGTTATCAAATCACATCATAATGTTGGTGGATTACCAGATCATGTTGATTTTAAAGAAATTATTGAACCATTACGTGATTTATTCAAAGACGAAGTACGTAAAGTTGGTTTAGAATTAGGAATTCCTGAATACTTAGTATTTAGACAACCATTCCCAGGACCAGGTCTTGGTATTCGTATCATTGGTGAAGTAACTGCTGATAAAGTGAGAATCGTTCAAGATGCAGATGCAATCTATAGAGAAGAAATTGCTAATGCAGGATTAGATCGTTCAATCGGTCAATACTTTGCTGCTCTTACAAACATGCGTTCTGTAGGAGTTATGGGTGATGAGAGAACTTATGATTATGCAATCGCCTTACGTGCGGTTAATACTATCGATTTCATGACAGCAGAAGCTGCAGAAATTCCTTATGAAGTATTAAATAAAGTTATGTCACGTATTATAAACGAAGTTCGTGGGGTAAACAGAGTAATGTATGATATTACAAGTAAGCCACCAGGAACTATAGAGTTTGAATAGTCAAATTGGTTTAAAAATGCTGATTTTGGGAGAATTTTACTCCCGATATATTAAAGGTATCTATTTAAGATACCTTTTTTAATCAAATAATGATGCAAAATATTAAGCACTTATTAGGTGTGTATTTATTGTTATTTTAATATTTTAGGGATATTGTCACCTGAATAATTATCTATAGGTATGTATATTCTTTTATATTAATATTATTTATCTATAATTTGTTACGGTGTTATTATTTTGTAATATTTAAATATGATAGTAAATGATTACATATTATATTGATTATTTTGCTCGATGAAATTGTTTGTAAATGAGATATTCAAATAATTATATAAAGTATTTTTAAATAAAAAGATAGATAACGTTTTAATATATTAATAATGCAATGTTTGATATCACTATGATGAAGAATATTTTAAATTGATGAATTTTGGCTTTCACTATAGATAATTTCAATATTTAATTCGCTCTTTTTATAAAAATTTACAGTTCTGCAAAGTGTTTTGTATAAATGGCATTTTAGAAATGTTATAATCAAAGTAAATATTTAACTAATGAAAGTACTGAAATATATTTATGGATGTTATCATTCATAATTATTGTAAATTAGATTGTACTGTGGATGAAGTATAGAATATTCTAATTAAGAAATGGGAGGTGAATGAAGATGGAAATGATTGATAATGTTAATAAATTATTGAAGGATGATTTAAAAGTAACGATTAAAAAGAATTCAAAAGTTTCAATAGCTGCTGCTTATTTTTCAATTTATGCTTATGATGAGTTAAAAAAACAGTTAAACAATATAAATGAATTACGATTTTTATTTACATCACCAACATTTACAGCTGATAAACAAAAGAAAGAAAAAAGAGAATTTTATATTCCTAAAGTCACTCGAGAAAATAGTATTTATGGAACTGAATTTGAGATTAGATTGCGTAATGAAATGACACAAAAAGCAATTGCAAAAGAGTGTGCGGAATGGATTAAAAATAAAGTCACCTTTAAATCTAATAGCAGTGGTGATCAGATGATGGGTTTTATGAATGTTCAAACTAATGAGGAACAAACATCTTATTATCCTATTACCGGTTTTACAACGGTAGATTTAGGATGTGATAGAGGAAATAATCGATTTAACATTGTTAATAAATTTGAATCTCCATTTTCAAGTCAATATATATCTTTGTTTAATGAAATTTGGAATGATGAATCTAAATTAGAAGATGTAACTGATACTGTGATCGAAAGTATTTCTTCCGCTTACAATGAAAATGATCCGGAATTTATTTATTTCTTTGCTTTATATAATATATTTAATGAGTTTTTAGATGATATATCCGAGGATGACTTACCAAATGAAGCTACGGGCTTTAAAGAAAGTAAAATTTGGAATTTATTATATGATTTTCAAAAAGATGCTGTTCTAGCAATTATTAATAAATTAGAAAAATACAATGGGTGTATTTTAGCTGATAGTGTTGGATTAGGAAAAACTTTTACAGCATTAGCAGTAATTAAATATTATGAAAATAGAAATAAGACAGTTTTAGTTCTTTGTCCAAAGAAATTATCAGAAAATTGGAATACATATAAGGATAATTATATTAATAATCCTATTGCTGCTGATAGATTAAATTATGATGTTTTGTATCATACTGATTTATCAAGAAAGATAGGTATTTCTAATGGATTAGATCTAGAAAGATTGAACTGGGGAAATTATGATTTAATTGTTATTGATGAATCACATAACTTTAGAAATGGAAATGGATCTCATCGAAATCAAAGTGAAAATAGATATGAGAGATTAATGAATAAATGTATTAAAGCTGGAGTTAAAACGAAGGTATTAATGTTATCAGCAACTCCTGTAAATAATAGATTTATGGATTTGAAAAATCAACTTGCTCTTGCTTATGAGGGTGAAACAGAAAAACTAGATGAAAAGCTTAAAACGGGAAAATCGTTAGATGTTATTTTTAAACAAGCGCAAACTGCATTTAATACTTGGAGTAAGCTAGAACCTGAAGAAAGAACAACTGATAGATTATTAACAATGTTAGATTATGATTTCTTTGAAGTGTTAGATTCTGTAACGATTGCTAGGTCTAGAAAACATATTGAAAAGTACTATAATACAGAATCTATAGGAAAGTTTCCAGAAAGATTAAAGCCTATTACAAAAAGACCTAATCTTACAGATTTAAGATCTGCTATTAACTACAATGAAATATATGAGCAAATAATGAATTTAAATCTTATGATTTATACTCCTTCAGAATTCATTTTTCCAAGTAAGCTAGAGAAATATACTGAAATAACTGAAGGACGTGGCTCTAAGTTAACTCAGCAAGGCCGTGAAAAAGGAATTCAAAGACTTATGAGTATAAACTTATTAAAACGACTAGAAAGTTCAGTTCATTCATTCTATTTAACTTTAAAACGTATTGAGGAATTAATATCATCAACAATTGAATCGATTGACGAATATGAAAAGTATGGCGATGAAAACATAGATATGTACCAATTTAATCAAGATGATGATTTTGATAACGAAGATTCCAATATGGATTTATTTACTATAGGAAGAAAAGTAAAAATTGATTTAGCTGATATGGATTACGTTTCATGGCAAAATGAATTAAAACAAGATAAAGAGACACTTCAATTGCTTTTATTAATGGTTGCGGATATTACTCCAAAATTTGATAAAAAATTACAAACTTTATTAGAGTTAATATCTAATAAAATTGAAAATCCGATAAATGATAATAATAAAAAAATACTTATTTTTACTGCTTTTGCTGATACAGCAGATTATTTATATGATAATGTTTCAATATATATAAAAAAGAAATATGGGTTAGATACAGCTTTAGTGTCAGGATCAGTTGAGGGAAAATCTACAATAAAAGGTTTAAGAGCTACTTTAAATAATATACTAACTTGTTTTTCACCAATCTCTAAAGAAAAAGAAGTGTTAATGCCTTATAGCGATTATAATATTGATATTTTGATTGCAACCGATTGTATTTCAGAAGGACAAAACTTGCAAGATTGTGATTATTTAGTTAATTATGATATTCACTGGAATCCTGTGAGAATTATTCAACGATTTGGTCGAATTGATCGTATTGGTAGTAAGAATGAATACATACAGTTAGTTAATTTTTGGCCTGATATGACTTTGGATGATTATATTAATTTGAAAAGTCGTGTTGAAACAAGAATGAAAATATCTGTTATGACATCTACTGGAGATGATGATCTTATCAATGATGCAGAAAAAGGTGATTTAGAATATAGAAAGCAACAATTACAGAGATTGCAAGAAGAAGTTGTTGATATAGAAGATATGTCTAGTGGAGTTAACATTATGGATTTAGGGTTAAATGAATTTAGATTAGATTTATTAGAATATGTAAAAAACCATGGTGATTTAGATAAGAAGCCAAAAGGGATGCATGCGGTTGTACCAACTACAGAAGAGTTACCAGAAGGAGTCATATTTATTTTAAAAAACTTGAATGATAGTATCAACATAGATAATCAAAATAGAATACATCCATTTTATATGGTTTATATAGGGACAGATGGTGATATTATTTGCGATTATTTAAATCCTAAAAAAATGTTAGATGATATAAGGCTTCTATGTAGAGGTAAAAAACAGCCAATTAAAGAATTGTATCAACGATTTAATGAAGAAACTGATGATGGAAGAAATATGTCAGAAATATCAGAATTGTTAAGTGAATCCATTGAATCAATTATTGATTGCAAAGAAAAAAGTGATATTGATAGTTTGTTTACAGCTGGTGGTACATCCGCATTGATTTCAGAAGTATCAGGATTAGATGACTTTGAATTAATTTGTTTCTTAGTAGTAAAGGCAAAGGAGGAATAGATTGAATGTTAGAATTACCAAAATCCACTGAATTTAATAAACGAATACCTAAGAGAAAATTCTATGAAAATATGAATATCTCACCTGAATTAAAAAAGATATTTGTTGAGCAAGTAAAGATTATCTATTGGAAGAATAAAATAGCAACAACTACAACAAATCTTGCTGCTGGTAAAGATGTTACTGAATTAGAAGTATTTGAGGTAAGATTAAATAGTCAAACACTTGATGAAAGTTTATTAAGACAAATCGACAAAGAAATTCCATACCATATTTTGTTCTTATTGGAATATCAAGGAAAGTATCAAGCTTGGATTGGATATAAAGAAGTAACAATAAGTCATAATGCATTTAAGGTAAATAGATATTATCACACAGAATGGTCACCTAAAGATGAAATATCATTAAGGATGATAGGGTTAGATATTGATGCAGTGTATGAAAACTTTGTGCGACAGATAGCTGGAGATAATTTAAAAAGCAAAGTTGTTGGTGAAAGTCTGAAGGAGTCTGTTGCACGAGATGAACAGAAGCTTGCATTGAAAAAGCAAGTAGCAACACTACAAGCAAAAATTCGTAAGGAAAAACAATTTAATAAACAGGTACAGTTGAATACAGAACTTAAGAAATTGAAAAAAGAAATGGAGGTTTTATAGTGATGTTGGTAGATATGGGTTACTTAGTAAGTACTTGTGTTCTTACGGCTGGTGGTATAGGTGGTATAATAGTCGCTATTGTTAAGTTTTCGTCTAATTCGATAGCTGATCATCTAGCAAAAAAATATGAATTAAAACTTTCTAAGGAGATGGAAAGATACAAAGCTAGCATAGAAAACAAGATATATATAAGTAAAACCAAATTTGATACGGAATTTGCTATTTATAGAAGTTTATCAAAAGTGTTTACACAAATGACAAAAGAGACATTACAATTATTTCCAACTTTTACAAAAGATGCTAGAGATGACATTGTTAAATATAAAAAACAACATGATAAAGTTATAGATTTAATTGTTGCTGCACAAGATGAACTATATGCAAGTGCACCTTTTATAACTGAAAATATCTATAATGAATTTTTAGATTTAGAAGATTTATGCAAGAAGCAATTAACTGATTTTCAAGATTTTAGGATTCGACCAGATGCTGATGAATTTAGAAGAGATTGTAATAAAGATTTTAGAAATGCATATAAAAGAACTCAAGAAATTGATAAGAAATTCAATTATTTGTTATCTAATATCAGAAAATACATTACAAGCATTGATGTAATTGAATAAATAGAGATACAAATTATTATAAATGGAGAAAATATAAATGAATAAATTACAGATGGAATCGGTTGATATGACCAAACTTAATATTGATAAAATAGGTGCGATATTTCCTAATTGTATTACCGAGTCAATAGATGAGAATGGAAATTTAAAAAAAGCTATTAATTTTGATATTCTTAAACAAATGCTTTCTAGTGAAGCAATTGATGGTGATGAAGCCTACGAATTTACTTGGGTAGGGAAAAAAGCTTCGATCGTAGAAGCAAACAAACCAATACGAAAGACTCTCCGTCCATTTCCTGAAGAAAGTGTTGATTGGGGTAATACTGAAAACCTCTATATCGAAGGTGATAACTTAGAAGTACTCAAACTTTTACAAGAAAGTTATTTAAAACAGATTAAAATGATATACATCGATCCTCCTTATAATACGGGAAATGATTTTATTTTCAATGATAATTTTAAGAAAACTGAGGTGGAGTACATAGAAGAGATAGGAAAATTTGATAATGATGGAAACAGGCTATTCAAAAATACAGACTCTAATGGACGCTTTCATTCTGATTGGTGTTCTATGATTTATTCACGTCTGATGCTTGCAAGGAATTTACTTACTGACGATGGTGTTATTTTTATTTCAATCGATGATGCTGAAATTAAAAATATGAAAAATATTTGTGATGAAATATTTGGCACAAGTAATTTTATATCACAACTTATTTGGCAAAAGAAACAAGGTGGAGGAAATGATTCTAAATTTATTGCAGTAGAACATGAATATATACTTGTTTATGCCTTTAATAAATACTTATTAGGTGAATTCTATGAAAAATATTCGGATGACTATATAAAGAGGTATAAAGAAAAAGATGAAAAAGGAAGATTTTTCTGGGATACATTTAAAAGGAAATCCGGAAAACAGTATTATCCTATTACTTGTCCAGATGGTACAATACTTCAATATGATGAAGACGGAAATGAGATAAGTTGGTTGCGCTCAAAGAAAAGATTTGAAACAGATTTAAAAGAGGGAGAAGTTCGAATCATAAAAAATGGTGAGAAGTGGTCTGTTCAATTTAAACAAAGGATGCCATTAGGAAAAACTCCAAGAAGTATTTTCACAACAGAATCAGTTATTTGCGATAAAGGAACAACTAAAACTGGTGCAAATGACATTTACGATTATTTTAAGAAAGACGTATTTTCTAATCCTAAACCGATAGATTTAATAAATTTTTTATTAGGATTTACTGTTGGAAAAGATGATATAGTATTGGATTTTTTTAGTGGTTCAGGAACAACCGCAGAGGCGATTATGAAATATAATATTAGTGGAAATAATGTAAAGTTTATTTTAGTACAACTTCAAGAAAATATAGATTTGATGCTTAAAAGTACTTCTGCTAATGCAAAACGTATTGCTGAAAATGCAGTAACTGTTTTAAATGAAATGAATAAACCACATTATATTACTGAATTAGCTAAGGAACGTATTCGTAGAGCAGGAAGTAAAATTAAAAAAGAAAATCCATTAATTGCTCAAAATTTGGATACTGGATTTAGAGTACTGAAACTTGATGATAGTAATATGAATGATGTGTATTATAGTCCAGAAGAATATAGTCAAGACTTACTTTCTATACTTGAATCTAATGTGAAGTCTGATCGTACAGACCTAGATTTGCTGTTCGGTTGTCTTCTTGAGTGGGGTCTTCCTTTATCACTTCCTTATAGTTCGGAGCAGATTGACGGTTGTACAGTTCATAACTATAACGACGGTGACCTTATTGCCTGCTTCGATGAGAATGTTCCTGATAGCGTTATCAAGAGTATTGCAAAAAAACAACCTCTTCGTGCAGTATTCCGTGACAGCAGTTTTGCAGACAGTCCTTCAAAAATTAATGTTGAAGAAATTTTTAAATTGATGTCGCCAGATACAAGAATAAAAGTTATTTAAGGGGGGTTAGCTATGAAATTACAATTTAAACATCAAAAATTTCAAGCAGATGCCGCTAAAGCTGTAGTTGACGTATTTGCTGGTCAACCTTATTTGACACCTTCGTATATGATGGATAGAGGATCAGGTACTTATCAACAGTCATCTACTGAAGATGAAGATTTCACAGGTTGGAGTAATCAAAAAATTGTCCCAGAATTGAATGATAGATTGATTTTGGAACACATTAATAAAATTCAAAGAACTAATCAAATTAAGCCCTCTTTAAATTTGGAAGGTAGATTTAACTTAACTATAGAAATGGAAACAGGTGTTGGAAAAACATATACATATATTAAAACTATGTTTGAATTAAATAAACATTATGGTTGGAGTAAATTCATTGTTGTAGTACCGAGTATTGCTATTCGAGAGGGTGTATATAAATCATTTGAAGTAACACAAGAACATTTTGCTGAAGAATATGGTAAAAAGATACGTTTCTTTATTTATAATTCTTCTCAACTTACTGAAATTGATCGATTCGCTTCAGATAATTCTATTAATGTAATGATTATAAACTCTCAAGCATTTAATGCAAGAGGCAAAGATGCGAGACGTATTTATATGAAATTGGATGAATTTAGATCTCGTAGACCTATTGACATTATTGCTAAAACAAATCCAATTGTTATTATTGATGAACCACAATCAGTTGAAGGGAAACAAACAAAAGAAAATCTAAAGCAATTTAATCCTTTAATGACTTTACGTTATTCTGCAACTCATAAATCAGACAGTATCTATAATATGATATATCGTTTAGATGCCATGGAGGCTTATAATAAGCGACTTGTAAAGAAAATTTCTGTTAAAGGTATTACTGAATCAGGTAGTACTGCTACTGAAAGTTATCTATATTTAGAAAGTATTAATCTTTCAAAAAATGCACCTACTGCTACCCTTCAATTTGATATGAAAGGATCAACAGGAATTAGTAAGGTTACTCGAATTGTTTCTGAAGGTTATAATCTTTATGATAATTCAGGACAAATGGAGGAATACAAAGAAGGATTTGTTGTTTCTAGAATTGACGGGCGTGATGATTCTGTTGAATTTATTAATGGTATAAAAATATATGCAGGAGATGTTATTGGTAAGGTATCAGATGAACAATTAAGACGTATTCAAATTAGAGAGACAATACTTTCTCATATTCAAAGAGAACGAGAATTATTTTATAAAGGTATTAAAGTTCTTTCTTTGTTCTTTATTGATGAAGTAAAAAAGTATAAGGATTATGATAATCCACCAACAAACAATGGGATATATGCTGAAATGTTTGAAGAAGAATACAATGATATTATTTCTAACCTTCAAATTAAAATAGGTGAAGACGATTATATGAAATATTTAAATTCAATTCCCGTTGAAAAAACACATGCAGGTTATTTTTCTATTGATAAGAAAAAAGGAATTGAAAAATTTGTTAATGGTAAAATAAACAAAAAAGAACAAACATCTGATGATGTTAATGCTTATGATCTTATTATGAAAAATAAAGAGTTACTTCTTGATAGGGATCCTAAAAGATCACCAGTACGCTTTATTTTTTCTCACTCTGCACTTCGGGAAGGGTGGGATAATCCAAATGTATTTCAAATTTGTACATTGAAACAAAGTAGTAGTTACGTGCGTAAACGTCAAGAAGTTGGACGTGGACTACGTCTTTGTGTGAATCAAGATGGTGAGCGTATGGATACAAATACTTTGGGTAATGATGTTCATAACGTAAATATACTTACTGTCATTGCTAGTGAAAGTTATGATCGTTTTGCTAAGGGACTTCAAGATGAATTTGCAGAAGCTGTTGCAGATAGACCACATTCTATTACAGCTGAATTATTTATAGGAAAAGTAATAAAAGATAATAATGGCAATGAGCAAGTTATTGATGATGATATGTGGAGAGCTATTTACTTTGATTTAATTGTCAATGGATATATTGATAAGAAAGGTGTACTAACTGACAAATATTATGAAGATAAAGCTAATAATGAAATAAAAATAGCTGATGAGGTTAATGATTCTTCTACTTCGGTAATTGAAATTATTGATTCTATTTATGACAGTAGGGCAATGCAACCTGAAAATGCTCGTAGCAATAATATCGAACTAGAGATTGATGAGAATAAGCTGGCTATGCCAGAATTTAAGGCGTTATGGTCAAAGATCAACTCTAAATCTGTATATGTCGTTGATTTTGATACTGATGAATTAGTCAAAAAATCTATCGAGTCTTTAAATACAAAATTACGTGTTTCTAAGATGTACTTCAAAGTTGAAACAGGTACGATGAATCAAATTCATTCAAAAGAAGAACTTATTAATGGCGAATCATTTGTTAAGGAAGAGTCAGCAAGTTATGGTGGTGATATTACACCTGCAAATTCTAATATTAAATATGATTTGATTGGGAAATTAGTTGATGAAACGGGGCTTACTAGAAAAGCAATAATACAAATATTACAAGGTATTAAACCGATTACTTTTAATCAGTTTAAGGATAATCCAGAGGAATTTATTATAAAAGCTTCTAATTTGATTAATGATCAAAAAGCAACTGCAATTATAGAACATATCACTTATGATGTTTTAGATGAGAAGTATGATACTGATGTATTTACTGATCCTACCATTAAGGGTCGTTTAGGCGTAAATGCTATGAAAGCAAAAAAACATTTGTACAATCATATTATTTATGATTCTACTAACGAAGAGAAATTCGCAAGTGAATTAGATACAAATAAAGATGTGGCAGTATATGTAAAACTTCCTGATGGATTTTACATTAATACACCAGTAGGACATTATAATCCTGATTGGGCAATAGCATTTTATGAAGGAACGGTAAAGCATATTTATTTTGTTGCTGAAACAAAAGGATCAATGAATTCTATGCAATTACGTTTGATTGAAGAATCTAAAATTCATTGTGCAAAAGAACACTTTAAGGCTATTAGTAATGGTGAAGTTGTTTATGATGTTGTTGATAGTTATAAAACCCTTCTTGATATGGTAACAAGATGATTTTAAGATGAGGATGATTATGATAGATAAAATTTTACAACATAAAAAATTATTTTTTGTGGCAACGCTTCTTGTGCCAATACTCTGCATAGTTATTGGTTTGCAGTTTATTCAGTGGTGTTCTATAACGTTTATTTCAGAAAATCCAATAGTAATTCTTGATCCTACACAAAAGATATCTACAGTAGATATTATGTCTTTGTATCTATCAATTTTAGGTATCATTGTAGGTGCATATATCACAATAGCAATATTTTATTTGCAAACCAGAGAAGAAAAGAACAAATTACAAAATGTAATGGAATATTATCAAATCGAAATAATTAATTCACTAAATAAAGTATTTAATAAATCTTATGATGATATATCTTTAAACATTGAACATTGGATAGAAGTTAGTTCACAAATTAAAGATATGATAGGTGAAGAAAAATTTTCGATTATTAATGAGTTATGTATAGAAATATGCAATTCAAGAACAACAAGAAAAAATGATTTTTTAGAAAAATATTATATAGATTTCTATAAATATTATAGAAAATATATAAATAAATCTGATTTTTTTATTCAAAGTTTTTTGAGTACAAATGTATTAATACCTCTTGAAGCACTAGGAAAAAAGAAGTATATAAATAATGCTATAGTGACGAAGAATAATATTCTATTCTGTAAATTGATTCACAAAGATAACTCGATTATATATAAATGTAATACAAATGATATAAAATGTGAATGTTCCTTTAAAAACGGACTACCATGGAATGGATATGTTAGACAAAATAGTAAATTGTTGTATGACGGAGAATTACGTGAAGGTAAGAAAAATGGTAATGGGAGAGTATTGTATGGTGTTCATTTGCTTGAAGAAGGAACTTATCAAAATGATATATTGATTAATGGGAAAATATATGGATTAGAGATAATTTCTGATAGTAAAACAACAAAATTGATGGGATTAATCTTTGAAAATTTAAAGCCTAAACATTGTTATAAAGATTTTGAACCTCTTTCGTGTGAAAATGATGAGAAGTTTACTCAAACTTTACAAATTGCAGATTATCAAGTTGTTAATGGTTTTAAATCATTGATACCTAACTCTAAACGTGAAGTCAAAGTAATAGATGATATTGCAAAAATAAATGCAGAGATAAAGAATATAAAAAAAGGCATTAGTATACCAACGTTAAAATATTAAATATTCATTGAAATGATAAATATAATACTATTTTGCTTTGGATTTCAATAATCAAAAGTATAAATATTGATTTATTATGAATATAAAACAATATAGTGAACCGCTAAAAATTATATTAAGTTTTAAAATATAATTTGTAGCATAATATGATGAATTTAGAGCTATAAGAATAATTCAGACCAAGAATTGACTTAAAATCTAAATCATGTGATATTTATTCAAAGGCTCGATGTATTTAATATATTCATGCAATCAATAGTTTAATTCTTTTTGTTTTTTAATAAGATCAAGTTTAAATTTAATACTTATAAAAACGTATTATCTTTACTACTGTTTAAACATATATTAAAGTTAATTTAAGATAACAAATTATTTCTTTTTATTCTCATAAATGATCCTTGTTATTTGTATAGATATCTTATATTATATTTTTATTTGAGATATTGTATTCAAAATCAGCTTAACTAATATTTAAAGTAGAGATATATTCATCTATTTATTACTATATGTGTCTTGAAGTTGCAGACAGAAAGGAATGTAAAATTATTATGAAAAATGAAGTAGTAAAAAAATCTACGGAAATTACTATTGAAGGGTTTGATGATTTTGAAACAGAAATAAAATGTTTAAATATACTTGACATAAATGATAAAAAGAAATTATTAAATCAAATGATTCAAAATATTAATGTTGCAGATTTATTTAATAAAATTGAACCTAAAACAGAATATATAGTTCAATTTCCTCTTGAAGCATTAAACGATGTTAAATCAGGTGTAACTTCTATGAATGTAAATTCAAAAACAGGTGTAATGTGGCCTCAGCTAATGAAAAAAGGTGAAGATGGTCGTACGCACATAGCTCATAATTTACCAATAAAAGAAGAAATCATTATTAATGGAAGTAGTTTACAAGATTTTGCTTTAACACAACATAATATTTATATGCAGCAACAACTTAATAATATTTCTAATCAAATATCAAAAGTTATGGATACAGTTGAAAAAATTGAAAGAGGACAAAAAACAGATAGGATTGGTAAGCTTAGTGCAGGGAAAAAACAAATAATGTATGCATTAAATTTAGAAGATGAAAAGGAGAGACGGGATTCTATATTATTAGGAATAAATACTTTAATTGAATTCCAACAACAGATTCTACTTTTAATGAAAGATAGAATAGAAAGATATGAACCTATTTCTTGTAAGCTTATTTCTAGATGTTTGAAAGAATTTTTTAAAGAAGGGTATTTAGAAAATAGGTATCAAGAATATAATGAGATCCAAGAGTATTATAGTTTGTATTTACAAGCAACTCAAATGATTGCGACGGCATATATTTTTCTAGGTAGTTATAAGAATGTTAATGAAGTATTTATTGATGCAAAGGATGAATTAAGAAAAATCAATTTTAATAATATAGAAACTTTAAAATATATTTTAAAGGAAGAAGAATTATTTTTTTTGAATTTTGAAAAGAATATTAATTTTGAGAAACGATTAGCAATAAATCAATCAAAAAAAATAGATTGTGTGAGAATTTCTATTACTGGGGAAGAATTGTTAGAGGTATATGATTATGGAAGAAAATATAAAAAACCTGATAAGAAAGAAATAAATAGAGAAATAAACTATGTTAAGTTTGTAAAAAATGGTGGTAAAGTAACACTATCAGGCATTCCTTTTTTTATGGCAATAAAAAAATATGGTCCTGCAGCACTAGATACAATGAAAGAGATATTATCTAAAAAGGATATTTTTTAGCGTGTACTGATTTTTAATTAATTTGCAAAGCTTATTCATTTAATCTATGTCAAAGTATGTAAAGAGTTTTTAAAACGTGACATATTAAAAAAACAGAAGATTAAGACTAAGAGCTCATACCTATTCTTTTTGGTATATAATATTGATTCATTTAATCAATATTATAAAAATATATATTACCAAATTTTTTGTCATTACCTGAAAATAATAGATTTAACGATGTGTCGTTTATTGAACTGATTGGATGATTGATATCTATTGTTTTAATACAAAAAATAGATGGTCTATTAGCTT
>OGEK01000399.1_pt1 | contig 47429 bp, 44 predicted proteins | sample 1570641 | NCBI WGS metagenome assembly OGEK01 (sample SAMEA2582136, study PRJEB24529) | metagenome | biome: Human gut stool | place: China | collected 2011
AGGGGACCACTTCATCATGGGAAAGTACCAGAATAAAGTTCTCGCTGTTAAAGTAGGTGAGACCGAAGGTCATCTTATGGTGATTAAATTTGCGGAAGTATGGGTCCAGCTTCATATACTCCAGGAAATCGTGCATCCAGCCCATGTTCCATTTAAAGGTGAAGCCCAGCCCGCCCTCCTTCGGGTCGTGTGTGACTAACGGCCATGCAGTGGATTCCTCGGCAATGACCATGGAGCCGTGGCCGCGCTGGACCACAACCGTGTTTAAGTGACGGAAAAATTCAATGGCTTCCAGATTCTGGTTGCCGCCGTACCGGTTTGGCACCCACTCGCCATCCTTGCGTCCGTAGTCGAGATAGAGCATGGAAGCTACCGCATCCACGCGCAGGCCATCTACATGAAACTGCTCGATCCAGTAGAGGGCGTTGGCAATGAGGAAGTTGGAAACCTCATGCTTCTCATAGTCGAAGACTTTGGTACCCCAGTCCGGGTGTTCGCCCTTGCGCGGGTCTGCGTACTCAAAGAGCGCCTGTCCGTCAAAATCAGCAAGGCCGTGGGCATCCCGCGGGAAGTGGGCCGGAACCCAGTCCAGGATGACGCCGATGCCTTTTTTGTGCATATAGTTTACAAAATATTTGAATTCCTCCGGGGTGCCATAGCGGGAGGTGGGAGCATAATAGCCGGTTACCTGATAACCCCAGGAGCCATCGTACGGATGCTCTGCAATCCCCATCAGTTCTACATGGGTGTAGCCCATCTCCTTCACGTAGGCGGCCAGCTCGGCGGCAGCTTCCTTATAGGTATAATAGCCGTCCTTTTCCGGGCGGTTTTTCTTTTTCCAGGATCCTAAGTGAACCTCGTAGATAGAGATTGGCGCCTTGACCGGATCGGTGCCCGCGCGCGATTCCATCCATTTGGAATCGTTCCATTTGAAGCCGCGGATATCGGCGGTCACGGAAGCGGTTCCAGGACGGTATTCTGCCGAAAATGCATATGGATCTGCCTTAAATAAAATCGTTCCTGTGTGCGTGGTGATGGCGAATTTGTAGAGCTGTCCCACGCCAAGTCCCGGTACGAAGAGCTCGTAAATGCCGCTGTCTGCGACCGGCTTCATCGGGGTTGCATCCGGATTCCAGGCGTTGAAGTCGCCGACCAGGCTGACGGCGGCTGCGTGCGGCGCCCAGACCGCGAAATAGTAGCCGTCCTGTCCGCGATATGTATAAGGGTGTGCGCCCAGCTTGTGGTAGAGCTGGTAGTGGCGGCCTTCTCCGAAGAGATACCGGTCAAGCTCGCCGATCACGCCGAGTCCTTCTGTCTTTGGTTTTTTCGATGTGGTTCGTTTAGTAGTGGAAGCTGCTTTTTTCATAAGGTTACCCCTCCGTGATTCCGAGAATAACAGCGCTGTTACCCTCTAATTCTATCTGAATTTTGTTTGTATTCTTATCGATCAAAAACGATTTTCCGGTAATCAGATCCGTAGCTTGTTCCGCTGTCGTGTGGAATGGAAGTGGAACTTGTAAATAAGCGGCGTTGTCATCGTTGTTGGCAGCGGTAAGGATCGCCTGGTGGTCACCGTGTCTGGCAAATGCGTACTGCCGGTTTGTCAGCAGAAGTTCCTGATAACGCCCACCGTGAAGCGCCGGTTCGGCGGCGTGGATGGCGGCGAGTTTCTGGATCAGAAGTGTAAGCGGTGTCACGGTGCCTGCGCTGGTATCTGTGTTTGAGCCTGTGGTGCTTGAAGTGGTCTGGCAGCAGGTGTTTGCGCCTGCGTGTATGTTTGGGCCTGTGGCGCTCGAAAAGCTCTGGCAGTTGCCATCTGTGCGGATGCCGGTGTTTTGTCCGTCGCTGGTCTGCATTTCTTCTGCAAGCGGTCTCGGCGGCAGGATTCTCGGACGGAGTTCCGTATCAGAGTTGTGTCCGCGGCGTCCCTGAATGCCCCATTCACTTCCATAATAGATGGACGGAATGCCCGGAAGAGTGAACAGCAGCGTGTAAAGCGGCGCAAGATGTGCCGGATTTAACAGTTTGCTTGCGATCCGGTCTTCGTCGTGGTTGTCCACAAAGGTGTAGAGATCCCGCCCCACCGCTTCGAGGCGGCGGACATTGTGTGCCAGTTCGAAATAATTGTGGTCGTTGTGCGCGGAATAGATACTTTTGTGCATCTCGTAGTTGGTGACGGAATGAAGCATCTGCGGATTGACCCAGCGGGCGTATTCGCCGTGGATGACTTCGCCCATCAGCCAGAATTCCGGCTTGATTTCATTTGCCAGCCGGCGCAGTTCCTGCATAAATTCAAAGGAAAGATCGCCCGCGCAGTCGAGGCGGATACCGTCGATGTCAAATTCCTGCACCCAGAAACGGACAGTGTCAAGCAGATAGTTCCGCACTTCCGGGTTTCGGTGGTTTAAGCAGGGAAGCTCCCAGATGCCGTGCCAGGATTCATAGCCGAAGGAATCGCCCAGCGGGCTGCCCCAGCCGAAATTGACGTTCCTGTACCATCCGGCGTAAGGGGACTGGTCACGGTGCGCCTGCAGGTCGCGGAAGGCGAAAAATTCGCGACCGGTGTGGTTGAACACGCCGTCCACGACGACGCGGATGCCATGCTCATGGCAGCAGTCCACGAAAGATCGGAACGAAACGTTGGTTCCCAGCCGCCGGTCGATGAGCCGGAAATCGCGGGTATCATAGCCGTGCGTGGATGATTCAAACAGCGGTCCGATGTAAATCGCGGAAATATGCAGGCTCTCTAAATAGGGAATCCACTGCATCAGTTCGTCCATGCGGGAATCGGAGGAAACGTCCCTGGTGCCATCCGCTGTCCCATCGGAGACAGGATAGGGATTGGCAAACGGTGCTCCGGTCATTCCCAGAGGATACATATGGTAAAAGATAGCTTTGTCGTACCAGGCTGTCATGAGAAAGGTCCTCCTTGTGTCGGTTAAATGGTATTTTCCTGTTGTTTAATATGTCGTAAAAGGAACTGATACCGGAGGTGTGCGGCTTTCAGTTCGTAGATATAGCAGTCAATCAGAGTCGGATCGACGACCTCTTCAAAATGGTTGAAAACGGTGTTGATCGTGCTCATGGTCTGTCGCAGTTCTGTCAGCAGCTCCGGGTCAGGGTGGGCGGAAAAAATGTCCGTGCTGGTGCTCCCGGAGCAGTGGGTGCGGTTGTGCTTCATGGTTTGATGCTCTCTTTCTGAATCCTATAAATTGGTACAACGATCAGTATATTCAGAAAATGGAAAGATATGCATCCTGGTTCAGGCGTTCATGGAAAGCATGGATTCCAGCAGATGTCCGAGCTGCATCAATTTCCGGGTGCTGTCTTCGATCGAGAGGTAATAATAATTGCAGGTTCCCTCCCGGTGGACGTCGATCAGCCCGGCTGTCTTTAAGATCTTCAAATGGTGGGAAACTGCCGGGCGCGACAGGCTGGTCCGTTCGGTGATTTCCCGGACATTTAAGCCGTGCGGACGGGGCTGGGTGGGCAGGCTGATTGGACGGTCATCGTTTTTATCAGGCTGATTTGTGTTCATAGGGGTGTTTTTTGTGCGTCCCGTGAGGGCTTCGTCCGTCAGTGCTTCGATGATCGTCAGCCGTATTTCATCACCCAGTGCGATAAAAAGAGGCATACAGGTATGAAAATGCTGTTTAAGTTCTGTTCCTTTTTTCATCGCGCTTCCTCCTTCTCGAATGGTTTAAAAATTTAAACTAATAATATTTTACCATTTTTTGTTTCGTCAGTCAATGAAAAGGAAAATGCTGGAATGGGTATTTATAGATAAAAAATAAAGAGATATTTTGGCAATTATTTTCAAATAACGAAATTGTCTGGCTAAAATAACGGGGTCAGATGCACAAAGTTTCTGAAATATTTTTGGCGCTTATTTTGGGTGTTTTGGGATTGACTTTTGAACAAAAACTGTTCATAATGGAGGAACATTCATGGATGGGTTCTTCCATCTGTCACGGGAATCCGGATTTCCCGTTGATCTATTATTAAGATTCTAAAAGTTAAGTTCAGAGAAATGTTCGATGATTTTTCAGAAGTGGTTCAAGTGCATACAGGAAAGGAATGGAAAATGGTGGCGGTGAAAACTGGCGCAGGACTGGCAGCTATTGTTTTCGGCAGGTGTTTTGAAAACGGGACATACTGTACAGGAACTGTCCGTTTCATGTATGCGAAAGAGAAGGAGGGGATGGATTGACCTTACTGCTGCTGTTGTTTACCGGCGGCTGTGCGCTTTGGGATTTGAAAAAACGCCGTATTTCCAATGGTATGATTCTGGCTGGCGGGCTGCTGTTTCTTTTAATTCGGTCTGGTCTGGGGATGAAAATAGGATATACAGCCGGATGGAGCAGGTGGCTGCCGGGAACTGGGGCGGCGCTTATGTCAGGCATCTGTGAAATGTGCGGATACCTGGTCCGTATCGGGATTTTACTATGTGTCCTGTTTCCGCTGTATCTGTTTCGCATGATAGGTGCGGGAGATATCAAGATGGCAGCGGTTCTGTTTGGTGCTGCGGGGGTGCAGCAGGGAGGGCGGATCCTTTTATGCGGGCTGATGGCAGCTGGGGCATGGTCAGTTGTTTTATTGGTTTGGCGTGGGATTGCCAGGCAGCGGCTTACATATCTTGTGTTTTATTTGTACCGGTCTGCGCTTGGGGGAAGCGTCGAGCCGTACTATCTGGAAGCGCGGGATGGAAAAGAGGCATCTTTTTGTCTGGCACCGTGCCTGTTTTTGGGAGTGATTGGGGCGGAGCTGATTCGGTATCTGTAAGGAAAATGGCTTGTGATTAGGGAGGTGGCGGTGCGATGAAGCATATTCTGGCTGTGTATGACGTGGATCCAGTCTATGCGGCGCGGTTTGCAGAGGTAGTTAACCAGAAGGAAAAAATACCGTTTGAGGTGGTGGCGTTCAGCTCGATCGAGCGGCTGCGGGCATTTGCGGCGGAACATCCGGTAAAGCTTCTGTTGTTGGGCGAGCATGTTCCGGCGGAAGAAAAGGAGTCTATCCGGGCGGAAAAGGTCATTCTTTTATCGGATAATGGGGGAAAGCCGGTTAGTCCGTCAGTTCCCTGTGTCTACAAATACCAGTCCAGTGATGCGATTGTGCGCGACGTGATGACCTGGTATGGGGAAAGCCCGGGGGATCTGCCGGAGGTGTCCGGACGGGGGCTGGCGAAGGTTTTGGGAGTGTATTCGCCGGTTGGACGGTGTTTAAAGACCTCGTTTGCCCTGACAATAGGAAAACTTCTGGCACAGGAGGAGCGGGTGCTGTATCTGAACCTGGAGGACTTTTCCGGTCTGTCGGTTTTGATGAAAGAAGAATACAAGAGTGATTTGTCGGATCTGTTGTATTTTTACAACGGTGGAAGCTATAATTCGCTTCGTTTAAGCAGCGTTGTCCACACGATGGGGGAGTTGGACTATATTCCTCCGGTGCGCTATCCGGAGGATCTGGATCAGGCAGGAGAGGAGGCGATCGCGGGGCTTATACGGGCAATTGCCGGGGAGAGTGCGTATGATACGCTGGTAGTGGATATAGGAAGCGGGCGCAGGACGGCGCTTTCGGTAATGAAGCTGTGCCGGGTAATCTATATGCCGATCCGGGAAGATCCGGTGTCTTTGGCAAAGCTTAAGGAGCTGGAGCAGTATTTTTCACAGACAGGAAATGGCATGCTAAGGGAACGTATTAAACGCCTGAAGCTTCCGTATCACGGCAGTTTTGGACGGGGCGATTATATTGACCAGCTCTTATGGGGAGAACTGGGTGATTATGTACGACAGCTGCTGCGGGGAAGCAGTGTGGGCGGATAATCTTCATTGTGGATTAAATTAGAAGGGGCAAAGTCTTTTGACAGGGATAAATTGAGCGGGATTTTGCCAGTCATTCTAAAGAGTAAACGGTTGTGAGAGAAACAACTGGCAGGGGGAAGTATGCAGGAGCAGAAAATGGTTTTGAGGCAGCGTCTGATGGAGCAGATGGAGAGCCGTATGCAGGTGGAGGATGAGGAACTGCGCGACCTGATCGACATGGCGATTCTGGAAGCAGCAGAAGGGGCGTATCTGCCGTTAAAAGAGCGGCTTTCTTTGAGAAAAGAGCTGTTTGATTCATTCAGACGGCTGGATATTTTGCAGGAGCTGGTCGATGATCCGACGATCACGGAGATCATGGTAAATGGCGCGGAGCACATTTTTGTCGAGCGGCAGGGGCGTGTGGAAGAATTAGAAAAGCACTTTGATTCGGTAGGGCAACTAGAGGATCTGATTCAGCAGATTGTAAGCCGTGTCAACCGGACGGTCAATCTGGCGTCTCCGATTGCGGATGCGAGACTGGAAGATGGTTCGCGTGTTCACGTGGTGCTGGCACCGGTGGCGTTAAATGGTCCGATTTTAACGATCCGGAAGTTCCCGGAACCGATCACGATGGAACGTCTGATTGAGTTAAAAAGTATCAGCCGGGAGGCAGCGGCATTTTTGCAGAAAGCGGTCGAGCAGGGGCTCAATATCTTCATCAGCGGCGGAACCGGATCGGGAAAAACGACGATCTTAAACGCCATGTCCGGCTATATTCCACAGGAGGAACGCATCATCACGATCGAGGATTCGGCAGAGCTTCAAATCCGCCATGTAACGAATCTTGTCAGCCTGGAAACAAGGGTAGAGAACCGGGATGGTTCGCAGGAGATTTCCATGCGCGATCTGATCCGGGCGAGTCTCCGAATGCGTCCGGACCGCATCATCGTTGGGGAGGTCCGGGGCGGCGAGGCGCTGGAAATGCTGCAGGCGATGAATACGGGACACGATGGCTCGCTCTCAACTGGACATGCAAACAGCGCCAAAGATATGCTCTCAAGACTGGAGACAATGGTTCTGATGGCAGCAGAGCTGCCGCTTGCGGCGGTCCGGAGCCAGATCGGTTCAGCACTCGATCTGATGGTCCATGTCGGGCGGATGCGGGACCGGAGCCGGAAGGTGCTGGAGATCACGGAGGTGATAGGCTATGAAAATGGGGAAATCCGCCTTTCTCCCATCTATCAGTTTCAGGAAAGCGGGGAGACTGCTTCCGGACAGGTGGAAGGAGCACTTGTCCAGGTTGGCAGATTTGAAGGGCAGCGCAGATTCGCGGGAGGAAGTGCTTTCTGATTACCGGGTTTACCACCTGACGGGGCAGGAGTGGATACGTTACCTTCTGGAGGGAACAGCGGTGTGCGCCGTGACGGCATATGTATTCTACCGTTCATTTCTGGCGTTCGTTCTGATGCTTCCGGCGGGGATGCTGCGGCCGTTTTTTAAGAGGCGGGAGCTCTGCCGCCGGAGAAAAGAGGAGCTGCGGCTCCAGTTTAAGGAAGCGATTCAGATCGTGGCTTCGGCGCTGGCTGCAGGCTATTCGGTGGAAAATGCGTTTATTGCGAGTGTGCGCGATCTGGAAGAACAATACGGAAAAGAAGGGATGATTACCCGTGAGTTTTCATATCTGGCAAGCCAGCTTAAAATGAACCGGACCGTGGAGGCGCTGCTTTCTTCCTTTGCGAAGAGGAGCGGTCTGGATGAGGTGGAAAATTTCTCTGTTATTTTTACTGTATCCAAACGGAGCCGGGGCGAGCTGGCAAGCGTGGTTCACCATGTCGTTCACGTGATTTCAGATCGCATTCAGGTGCGGGAGGAAATTCTCACGATGACGGCAGAAAAGCAGTTTGAACAGAGAATTATGAACCTGATGCCGTACCTGATCGTGCTCTACGTGGATTTGTCATCGCCGGGCTTTTTCTCACAGATGTATGAGACAGCGGTGGGGCGGGTGGTGATGACCGGGTGTCTGGTGGTCTATCTGCTGGCATGGAGGGTATCGGGGAAAATTCTTCAGATTGAGGTGTGAAACAGCATGGGAAAAATGGGGAAAAAGCAGGTTTTATGCATTCTTTTGGGGATAATTCTGGCAGTTGCGGGATATCTGGTGGAAAAACGGGATGGGGCGCTGGAAGATGGGAACCGGCTGAACCGCTATGCATACGGAGAAGGAGAACGGCAGCAGGAAGTGTGGGTGCGCGGACTGTGCGAGAAGGAGATTCCGGTGGAGATTTCGCTCGGAGAGCGGGAATATGCGGAAGAGGATGCAAAAAAAGCATTGCTGGAGGCGGGAGGTAAACTGGCGGATTTAATTCGGGGAAACAATCTGTCCCTGCAGGAGGTAAGGGAAGATCTACATCTCGTCGGCTGGCTGGAAGAAGAGGGCATCCGGGTCCGCTGGACACCGGAGGATGCGGAATGGATTCAGACGGATGGGACTGTTTTAAATGAAGAATGCCCGGAGAAGGGGATTCAGACAGAACTGACCGCATCCCTGCAGGCGGGGGTATTCAGCCGGGAGTACCGGTTTCCGGTCACGCTATATCCGCCGCTTCGGACGAAGCAGCAGGAAAAAGAGGCAGGTTTTAAGCGGCTGTTAAAGCAGATGGATGAGGCGCAGAGAACGGAAGGGCAGCTGGTTCTGCCAAAGATGTATGAGGGGAAGAATTTATCTTACCGGGTGCGCGGAGACAGGGAATATCTGCTGTTTCCGGTGCTGGGGATTGCGGCGGCAATTCTGCTTCCTCTTTATGAAAAACAGAAGGAGAGTGAGGCGAAAAAGAAGAAAAAGCGGGAGCTGATGGAAGACTACCCGGAGATTGTGTCAAAGCTGACCGTATTTTCCGGGGCGGGGCTTCCGGTCCGCCGGGCATGGGAACGGATTGTGCTGGAATACGAGGCGGCATGCCGGGCGGGAACACAGACGGAGCGGGCGGCATACCGGGAAATGGCAGCGGCATATCACCGGATGCAGCGCGGTGTCCCGGAACTGCAGGCATATGCGGAATTTGGTGCGGGCTGCCGTCTGAGACCGTACCGGAAGCTTTCCGGGCTTTTGGAGCAGAATGTCAGAAATGGGGCAGAAGGACTTCGAAAGGCGCTGGAGACAGAGATGGAGTCGGCGTTTGAAGAAGAGAAAGCACTGGCAAGACGCCGGGGGGAAGAGGCGTCCACAAAGCTGATGCTTCCATTGTTTCTGATGTTGATGATTATTATGGTGATGGTTTCAGTCCCGGCGTTTCTGGCGTTTGGGATCTGAAAAATGGGGAGAAAGGAGAAAAAGTATATGGATAAAGCGTATCTGGTAAGAGAAGTAAAATCGTTTCTGATGGACGAGGATGGCGTGGGGGTCATTGAATTAGTGCTGATTCTGGTGGTTATATGTACTCATTAAAATAGCTGTGTTTTATGTGGAACATGAACCATTAGATGAGAATAGAGCAACAGTGTACACATAGTAGCTGGAAAACTGTGTATGCAGTTAGAATTTACGATAATTTGTTTGATATAGGGAGGAGAGCATGAAGATGCAGAGCAAAAAGAAAAATCAGCGTATTAGTTTATATCGCGTCTGTTTGGAAAAGGATCGAGATTTGATGCAGCTGCGGAGGATGGAGAGTATAGCAACACCGGAACAGATTATAGAGATATTAGCCCCTGTTTTTAAGAGAGTGGATCGGGAACAGGTTGTAGTTTTGTATTTGAACACCCAGTCACATCCGATTGGAGTAGAGATTGTTGCGGTGGGTACCACCTATACGTGTAATATTGAGATAAAAAATATCTTTAAGGGTGCGATACTGGCAAATGCGGTAGCAATCGTAGTTGCACATAATCATCCAAGTGGAGTATCAAAACCATCGAATAGAGATCTTTCCTTAACGCGTCAAATTGCATGGGCGGGGGAGATATTAGGAATCCGTCTGATGGATCATGTGATTATAGGGGAAGAGGAGTTTTACAGTATGAAAAAGGAAAATCCAGGTGTTCCGTTGATTGATATAGGGTTGGATGAGGACTAAGGAGTGTAAGGGTAAGGTGGTATAAGCCAAAATGAATATGGTAATGGTGTCAGGATATAACAAGTAAGGTACCATTCCGGCCGCCTGCATCCGCAGGTTGGCGCCCCCTCCCGCCCACTGGCGCTGCCAGCATGAATGCTGTCAAAAACGCGCCGAAAAAGGAGGGTGTAAAATCCCCTTTGCCATCGGTTCCCCTGGGGAACCCCTTTTTCTCCGATTCTCCGTCCAGTTCCTTTATTAAATTGCTGTGCTGCGCTACCTTAGTTTCTTGCTTCCGGTTTTGTGGCGTGGATCATAGCATAAGATTGCCCGGATGCAAGGGTAAATGAACGTGCATACGCCCGCCCTTGCATCCGGGCAATCTTATGCTAAAGCAGATCCCGCACAAAACCCGAAGGAAGCAAGGAACTAAGGTAGCACAGCACAATCACAATTTAACAAAGGAAGAGAACGTAAAATCTACGAAAAAGCACATCCCCTCAGAAAAGCTTCAGAATCTTGATAGCACGAGGGGGCGATCCTCAAAATCGTCGAAAGGAGAAATTGTAATGAGAGATGAAATGAAAATGGCACTGATCGAGGAGCTGAAAGAAAGAGGTTATGAGGCACGGTGGGAAACGGTATTAAAGAATGGTGTTAAAAAAGAGGGCATTTTGATCGGCACAGAAGCAGTGCGTCCGCTTGTGTATGTGGAAGATTTGGAGGAAGAATCTGATACGGTATCAACATTGTGCGAGAAAGTGTTACGTTCTTATCGGATTGGCATGGAAGAAACAAAAGAACTTGATCGGGATAAGATTATGAACCGGGAATACCTTTTAAGTCATCTTACGGTGGGGGTACAGATTGAAGGAAATGAACCGATTATAAAGCGGGCATCGGGGTTAGATGGGATAGATGAATATTTAATGATAGCGGATGAAGGGCTGATTAAAGGCGGTATGAGCTTTGTAAAATTAAATCAACAGATATTGGGAAGAGCCAAAATATCGGAATCAGAGGCGTGGCAGGCTGGCAAGAAAAATCTGCATACTGAAATTGTCATTCGAAATATTGATGTTGCTTTGGGACTGCCAAAGACAGGAGTAGAACTGTATATCATTACAAATAAAAGAGGGATCCAGGGAGGGGCAGCTGTGTTGGATCGCGAAGTAATGAAAAACTTTGCTAAAAAGATTGGAACGAAAAAAATCATGGTTGTACCGTCTAGTGTGCATGAAATGCTGTTGTATCCCAATGGGGAGGAGGCGTACAAAGAGGAATACATAGATATGGTAGATACGATCAACCAGTCGGAAGTGAAACCGGAAGAGCGTTTATTACCGAATGTGTACTTTATGTATTTTGATTAGAGGTAATGACCGGGGAGCGTCTGACTCCCCGGATCATAGAAAGGGTTGGTAAAAGTATGAATGTAAAAAAATACGAAATGAGGGTAAATGAAAACAGTATGCCGTATCTGGTAACGGTAGGAGAAACAGATATATCGGATGCTAAGAGTCATCGGAACTCGAAAGCGATGGCTAAAATTTTCCGGCGGGCGTATCATATAGACAAACTGTCAGAGGAACACATCTATATGATGGCGTTTGATAAGCCGGGGGATTTAATCGGATTGTTTGAATTAAGCCGTTGTACGGGTCAGGGTCATGTTATCAATCCGGCACAGACTATGCAATGTGCCATGCTTGCCGGGGCAGCATCAATTTGTATCGCGCGGAACTGCCACAGTGATGATGTCTTTCCGTTAGCAGAGGATCGAAAATTTGCGGCGGCAGTTGAGATGGCGGCGAGGGTATGTAGAATTAAATTTTACGATTATATGCTTGTTGCCGGCTCACGTAAGGATGCTTACTATAGTTTTCGGTTAAGGGCAAATTTATAAAATAGAGGATGAGGGAAGTGGGTACATAAAAACGGGCCCGGCTTCCCTTATTGTTGGTTCGGATGTTTTTTGATGGAGGAGAGGGAAAAGAGCTGATAGATGTAATCGGTGGGAGGCGGGCGCGGAAAAGGAAAATATTTTATTTCTGCGAAATAAAATATGCTCCGCATGGATGAACACGGGCCGGGAGGCCCGGTATCGAAAATCCGCAAGCGGATTTTGGGCGGCTCTTTGCATGTAAATCGAAATAGCATAGGGTTATTTTAGCCGAATACAGGCTTAAAAACGTAATCATCAATAGAATTTCTTTGTATCTCATAGTATAATATTATCAGTCTAATCGGAAAATAATTACAAAATGCTCTCTTTTTATTGCTGAAAGCAGTATGCAATTTCTTAAGAAAGGACAAAAGGAATGTTTGATTTTGGAAATGCCAATGAGGGACAGAGGCAAGCAATATCGGCAGCAAATGGTCCGGTACTGATAACGGCGGGCCCAGGAACGGGGAAAACGTATACACTGGTTCAACGGGCAATCTATTTAATTGAGGAATGCCATATCCGTCCGGAAAACTTGTTTATAGCAACATTTACGGAAAAAGCGGCAAAAGAATTGATAACTCGAATCACAAATGAATTGGCAAATCGGAATATCACAGTAAATGTCAATGAGATGTATATTGGAACATTTCATTCTCTTTGCTTGCGCGTTTTAAAAGAAAATATTGAATATACACGGCTTCGCAGAAATTACCGTTTATTGGATGATTTCGACCAGAAATATATTATATTTCAAAATATCAGCCGTTTCCGCAAGATTCCACAAGTCGATGTTCTATTTGCCAATAATGGGGCATGGAAGCAAGCGGTAGAAATTTGTAATTATGTGAATAATCTTTCGGAAGAAATGGTTTCGCCAGAAGACCTGATAAATGATTCTGACTCTGCTATTTCATGTTTAGGCAGGATTTTAAAGACTTACCGAGAGCTTCTGACAGAAAATAATTTGATGGATTTTTCTTCTATTCAGATAGAGGCTTATCAATTATTGACAGAAAATCCGGAAATTTTAAAATCGATACAAGCGCAAATTACGCACATTATGGTTGATGAATATCAGGACACCAACTACATTCAAGAGCAGATTGTTTTCCTGCTTGCTGGAAGCAAACAGAATATTTGCGTCGTGGGTGATGACGATCAGGGCCTATACCGTTTTCGCGGGGCTACAATCCGAAATATCTTGGAATTTCCGCAAAAATTTAAAAGTGGAGATTGTAAAATTATTCCATTAACCATCAATTATCGATCCAACAGTGACATTGTTGATTTTTATAACCGTTGGATGATTACAACAGATGGTTCCAAATTTAAGTTTGATTGGGGACATTTCCGTTACAGCAAGCGGATAGAATCCCATGAACAAACTAAGCTAAAGAGTCCGGCAGTTGTAAAGCTGGCAGGAGTTGATGACGAAGATGAGTGGCATGAACAAATTTTGCAGTTTATCAGTAATTTAAAAACATCTGGAAAGCTGAGAGATTATAATCAGATTGCATTTTTTTTCAGTTCCGTTAAACATCCACGAGTTAGGGCATTGGCTGATTTTTTAGAAAAAAATCATATCAATGTGTATTCTCCTCGATCAGATATGTTTTTTCAACGGTATGAGATACAACTTGCTGTGGGATGTTTAATGCTGATGTTTCCACGGTATGTCCAAGGATTAGAAAATGGAACATATGAATTTTTGTTACCGGAGCATCAGACGTATTATCGTAAGTGTATCATTCTGGCGAATGAATATCTGATGAAGCCGGAAAACAAGGAATTACTTAAATGGCTGCGTCGTGCCGGAAAAAATCATGTGGGATTACAAGGAACAACAGATTATGCTTATTCCGGTTTGCTTTACCAGCTGTTTGAGTATCAGCCATTTTCGGGAATACTTGATACAGATATGGATGTTGGTGTTGTAGATATTCGTCCAGCGCGAAATTTAGCAAAGCTATCACAGATTATTGGAAAATTTGAATATTTGCACCGGATAGATGTCTTAAATGCAAAGTATATCGACGTCAATACAGAAAAACTTTTCAATTTGTACTTCCGATTATTACTTGATGGTGGAATTACAGAATATGAAGATGATTCTGAATATGCACCAAGTGGATGTGTTTCGTTTCTGACAATTCATCAGTCAAAAGGAATGGAGTTTCCAATCGTTATGGTGAATTCATTAGGAAATGTACCACGTAAACAGTCAAATGATTTGATGCTTAGAATTGAGGAGCAGTATTTTAGACGTCCAGCATTTGAACCGCATGACATGACAAAATATTTTGATTTTTGGAGATTGTATTATACAGCATTTTCCAGAGCGCAGGATTTATTGGTATTGACTTGTAACGAGGATAAGCGGACACCAAGCAAATATTTTCAGGATTTGTACGAAGAACTTCCATCCGTGAAAAGCAAGGAATTTCAACTTTCCGAATTTGATTTTAAACCGATTAAAGATGTAAATATAAAGCAAACTTTTTCCTTTACTTCACATATTTCGGTTTATGAAACTTGTGCATTACAATATAAGTTCTATAAGGAATTAGAATTTATGCCTGTCAGAGCGGGCGCTATGCTGTTCGGTACGTTAGTTCATGAAACAATAGAGGATATTCATCGAGCAGCGCTTCGGCACGAAGAAAGCGATATAACACCGGATAATATTTCAAGTTGGTTTGCGTCTAATTACGATTCCTTGTCTAAGACAGAACATTCCTATCTTGCGGAACCGCAGAAAGAAGCAGCGCTAAAGCAAGTGCTTCGTTATGCAGAGCGCCAGCAGGGAGATTGGAGTGCAATCCAACAGGCAGAGGTAGATGTAAGTCTAGTAGAGCCGGAATACATAATCGAAGGAAAGATTGATCTCATTAAAGGCGAAGGAGATACCGTTGAAATCGTGGATTTCAAATCAGAGCGTAAACCTGATATGGAGAAGATGCGAGATAAGATAGAACATTATCGTCGTCAGCTTCATATATATGCCTACTTAGTTGAGAAGCGAACTGGTAAAAAGGTTAGTAAGATGAATCTCTATTATACGGGAGAAGAAAACGGTGTGCCGACCATTACATTTCCTTATACCAAATCTGCGATTGAAGGGACAAAGGATACCTTTGATGATACGGTGCATAGGATCATGAAAAAAGATTTTCACAAGTGTTCTAATGATGCGAATGTTTGTAAAAACTGCGATTTCAGATATTATTGTAAAAATAAATGAAACTACGGAGGAATAGAAAATGAATGAAAATGAACAGCTCTCATTTGATTTTGAGCCGCGTCCAACAATAAAAGGATTTCCGGAACTTCGATGGACAGGAAAGCGTCCGTACCGTTCCACGCAGTATTATCCGGCCCAACTGAAAGAAACATATGGTGAGGCTCAAGATGATTGGATCAACAAGATTTTCTGGGGTGACAATCTCCAGGTTATGAGCCATCTGCTGAAGGAGTATCGTGGAAAAATCGACCTCATTTATATTGATCCTCCGTTCGACAGTAAGGCCGATTACAAAAAGAAAATTGATATAAAAGGTGTCGGCAAGACAGAGAGCGACAGTTCTTCATTTGAAGAGAAACAGTATGGTGATATTTGGACGAATGATGAGTATCTCCAGTTTATGTACGAAAGGTTGACTATTCTCCGTGAGCTACTTTCTGATACGGGGTGCATTTATCTTCACTGCGACTGGCATAAGTCTCATCATCTTAGAATGTTGATGGACGAGGTTTTCGGGCCAGACAAATTTGTAAACGAAGTTATTTGGCACTATTCAGGAGCTGGTACACCTAAAGGTTGCTGGGCTAAACGCCACGACAATCTGTTCCTTTATTCAAAAACTTCAAAATATACATTTAACGCTGACGAGGTACGCACCGAATACGCAGCGACCACCGTCGAGCGTTTTAGCCACGCAATCAACAATGTCAGAAATGGCATTAACTTTGGATCACAGTCATTGAATCCCCTCGGAAAATATCCAGAGGATGTCTTGGATGTTTCTATTGAAGCTCCATCGGCAAATGTCAGGACTGGTTATCCTACTCAGAAGCCTGAAGCCTTATTGGAAAAACTGATAAAAGCATCTTCCAATCCTGGTGATATTATATTTGACTGTTTCATGGGCAGTGGAACCACCCAGACTGTTGCCATGAAGCTCGGGCGCCGATTTATCGGTGCGGACATCAATCTCGGTGCAATCCAGACTACCACCAAACGTCTGCTCTCTGTTGCAAAAGAGCTGGAAAGAAGCCAAACCGGCATGAAATCAGCTGATGACACGAAATATACGGATTTCGAAATATACAACGTCAATAACTATGATTTTTTCAGAAATCCAGTGGAGGCCCGTGATCTGTTAATAGAAGCCTTAGAAATACAGCCCTTCCCGAAGAATCAAGTTTGGGATGGTGAATTAGATGGCAGAATGGTTAAAATTATGCCAGTGAACCGTATCGCAACGAAAGCTGACTTAAAAGAATTACTTGCTAATTTACCATACAATTCTTATGAAAAGAAGAAAGAGGAAACACCGAACCAGCCAGTAGAGCGTATGACGATTGTTTGTATGGGACATGAGCCAGATTTAAAGGCTTCTTTGGAACAGGAACTTTCCGACTATAAGGTAGATGTTCAAATTTTGGATGTTTTGCGAGATAAGGCAGATTTACAGTTAAAGCGTGAATCCGAGGCAGAAATTGTCCGTGAAGGAAACAATTTGGTTATTCGGGCATTTTATCCGATGAATCTAATGCAGAAACTATCTCTCCAGAAGGAATATGTAGAGGATTGGAGACAGCTGGTAGATTCCATTATGATTGACTGGAATTTTGATGGTGTGGTTATGCAGCCATCGGTTATTGATATTCCTGCTAAAAATGAAATGGTACAGGGGATTTATAAAATCCCAGAAGATGCAGGGACAATCAAAATTAAGATTACAGATTTACTTTCGGAATCGTTGGAAACGGAGGTACGTTAAATGGCAAATGCTTATGACTCCGATTTTTCATTTAATCAACAGTTATGGTATTATTATACGGAAAATAGAGGGAAGATCCGATCCAGATATAATGATTTGACGCGTAAATTCCTTTCCTATAATGATAGGGCAGAAAATGAAAACGCATATCTCAGGAAACCACAGTTTGAAGCTTTAGAGATGTACGTGTTTGTAAAAGAATTTATGAACAATCAGCAGGTTTATGAGATGTTTGATGATTGGAGAAACAGAAAGAACCGTTTTTCTGACGCGTCATACTATGCCTTGGAAAAGGACGGTCAGATTCGTTTAGGAGATGATCTGACAGAAAAGCAGACGGACGTTTTATTCAAACAAATGAAAAAATATTGTGAGAGCTACCCGAATTATATTTATGCTCTAACAATGGGATTGGGTAAAACAATTTTAATGGCAACATGTATTTTTTATGAGTTTTTACTTGCAAACAAATATCCAAGGGACAAACGTTTCTGCCATAATGCGCTTGTTTTTGCACCAGATAAAACAGTTCTGCAATCGCTTAGAGAGATTATGACTTTTGACAAAACAAAAGTTGTTCCACCGGAGTATGCTAGGGTGCTGGATTCAAATATTAAGTTTCATTTTTTGGAGGAAACCGGAACTATTTTGCATACAATCGATGATTCTGATTTTAATATTATTATTTCTAATACTCAGAAAATCATTGTAAAGAAAAAGCGCAAAGCAGAAACTCCGAGTCAAATTCTCTTTAATGGCTCCAGTTCCCTGCTTTCGGCGGTCTATGGTGGCGATGATGATGGAGAGGATGCTTGGGATGACTCTACGCTGATGGATAATCAAAGATTCAAGAAACTTTGTCGCTTGCCACAGCTAGGCGTTTATGTGGATGAGGCACATCATTTATTTGGAGCAGATTTGGAAAAGCAAATTCGTTCCAGCGGAGCAAGTAAAACCAGTTTGCGTGATACCATTAATCTTTTAGCAGCCAATACTTCTATTGTTGCGTGCTATAACTATACGGGAACCCCATATGTAAAGAATCAGCTTCTACCGGAAGTTGTTTATGCGTATGGATTGCGAGAATCTATATGGAATGGTTATTTAAAGGATGCTGATCCAATAGGATTTGAAAATGTCAAGAACGATGAATTTTTGACAACAGCAGTTACAAAGTTTTGGGAGCGTTATGGAGGAAAAACTTTTGAAGGCTTGAAACCGAAATTGGCAATCTATGCGTCTGGTGTTACAGAAGCGGTTGACGAAGTAGTACCAACACTCGAAAGAATATTATCAAAGCTGGGAATCCCTGCTTCTGCAATTTTACTGAATGTTGGGGATTCAAAGTACACAAAAGATGAGGATATCCGAAACTTTAATAATTTGGATGTTTCAGGTAGCGAAGGAAATAATAAACAGTTTATTGTTTTAGTAGAAAAAGGAAAGGAAGGATGGAATTGTCGTTCTCTGTTTGGGGTTGCGTTGTATCGCAGTCCGAAATCGAAGATTTTTGTCTTACAGGCAACAATGCGTTGTCTCCGTGCTATTACAGACGAGCGACAGAGGGCAACAGTCTTTCTTTCTAAGGAAAATTATGATACTCTGGATGATGAGCTTCATAAGAACTTCAACATGGAAATAAAGGATATCAAGAATCCAATAAAGGATGATCGTCACAAATATAAGGTACGTGTGTTACCGCCAGCTAGAACGATTACATTGAAACGAGTTTGGCATGAATATACAGTTCATGAAAAAGAATATTCAGAACCGATTAATTTTGGCTTGATGACAGCAGATTTATCGAAATATGCCAGCGTTATGTATGAACGTGATAGCATTGCTCGGGATACAACGGTCAAAGAAACAAATATTGATTCAGTTCAGAATAATATGAAATACAGCGCGTTTTCTCTTACTGGAGAAATTGCCCGGTATTTGAATATTTCCTGCATTCTTGCATCGAAGATTTTAAATGAAGCGGAAGATGGAATAGAGATGATTCTGGATGCCGTTAACAAATATAATAAGGTACTGGATGATATCATTATTCCTAGAGTTTTTCATGCCTTGTTTGAAGTAACTGCCGAGAAGAAAACGGAAGATCGCGAAGTTGTACTGCTTCGAGAGCCTAAGAACGCAGGGTACTATGAATTTTCCGCAAAGGAAGATTTGGTAATTACGAATCAATATAGAGGATTTACACCGGAGGAAATTAAGAAGAGCTTTCATGCGGATACGTACTGTTTTGATTCTATCCCAGAAAAAGAGTGTTTCATGCAGTATATTACAAGCGATAAGGTCTGTGAAGTGTACTTTACCGGAATGTTTACCTCTAATCAAGGTGATTTGTCAGTACATTATTATGATCCGGAGTCAGGGCGAGTTCGGCAGTATTATCCAGATTTTCTTGCGAAAATGGCAGATGGTTCTTATCAGCTTATTGAAGTCAAAGGGGATAATAAAATTGACGATGAAGTCGTTAAAGCAAAGGCAGAAGCTGCGGAGGAAATGGCAGTGGCCAGCGGTGTAAAATATTTGATGTACGCAGGCAGTACAATAGTAAAAACGCATATTCTTGATGAAGATTTACAATCGAATTTCTTACTTAGTAACGACTAAGTCCAAAGCGATCAACGGTTATAAGTTGGTCGCTTTTTTGTGTGGAAAAATTGTTCTGTGAAATATAAAGAAATGCGTCATAGTGTATGAATATATATCCATTAATTTAGGCTGCTCGGAGACGGGCAGCTATTTTTGTGCGATTTTAGAAGTGTGCGACATACTGAATACGTAACTGAAAACCAATATTTTTATGAAAGGGGATGTCTGAAATGACAATCTTATCGTTACTTAATTTTGTGGGAATTTGGATTCCCGCAGTGGTGTCGGCGCTCTATGCCAGACTGATGAAGCAGCTGAATCCGGAGTATATCGTTACGATGAATACGTATATTTCTGGACTGAGAATCGGCTTTTTTGTGATGCTCCTGAATCTGCTTGTAAATGTGGCTACATTTTCCAACGGAAAACGTAAATATGGACCGTTTGATGCACTGGAATTTGAGCGTGATCCGTATAGTCATCCGACAAAAAAGTTGTCGGCTACTTATCCGGCAATACCAGAGGAAATGACGGCGAAGCAGCCAAGTGGAATTGTAATAGGAAAACGGGGAAAAAGGTATGTATGCAACCAGTTATCGAAGTCTGGAGCACATCACACGATTATCCTGGGCGAGAGCGGATGTGGAAAAACCAGTACGGTAGTACTGGACACTTTGCTGTGCAATGCAGAAACAGCGATATTTGCGATTGATGTAAAGGGGGAGCTACATCAAAAAGGAGCCTGTTTAGGTGATGCGAATGTAGTGATTGTAGACCCAGAAGATCGAGGAACGTATGGCTATGATCTTTTCTATGCGTTACGAGAAAATCCGTCCGAGCAAGAGGTATTGGATACGCTGCGCGATACCGTGCTGTCGTTGATTCCGTTAAGGGCAGACGAAAAAAATCCATTTTGGCCCCGAAGCGCTCGTTCTCTGCTGCTGGCATTAATGCTTTACAGTTATCACAGAGGAATCAAAAACATGATTGATATTGCGGATGAAATTACAAAAGATTCTATACGCAACATGGTCGAAGTGGTCTTTAACGAGTCGGCAGAAGATTCCACAGAGCATAAGTTGATTTCTACATTTTACTCATTACCGGATGAGACATTGGGAAGCGTCAATGGACAGATGCAACAAGCACTGGAATTATTTATCACGGACGAAAATATCCGCTATATGCTCCGGGACAACTTAAAAATTATGAGGCCAGTGAATCTGAATGAAGGAAAGAAAATTTATCTTTCTATTAAGGAAGATAAGTTGTTGGCATATGCACAATTATTGCATTTGATTGTCAATCAAACACTGACAGAAATGGAGCGGAGGCCGGAGGGCAGTGCTCCGGTGCTGATTATCATTGATGAGTTGCCAAGAATTTTGTCCGTAGGAAAGATTGCGAAGCTCGAAAATGCCTTAGAGACATTGCGTAGCCGTAACGTTACCTTAATGCTAATTGCACAGTCGCTGGAGGCGTTGGAGCGTGCTTATGCAAAGAAGGATATTGATGCGATGGTGGCAAACTGTCCGTATAAAGTTATTTTGAGTGCAACATCAATCAGTACGCAGGATACGATCCGTAAATGGGCCGGAAAGTATAAGGAATACAAATACACGCGTAGCGGAACCGGGAGCAAAAAAAGTACATCGGTGACAATGGAGGATAAAGATATTGTAGAGGGTTCGGATCTGCTGACATTACCTAAGACGCAGGAAGCGATTGTCATTACGCCATATGGATACAATCGAGTAAAAAAAGTTCCTTATTATAAAGATAGATTGATCGCGCCGATTGCGAAGAAAATTAAAAGACAGAATGAGATTTATGTAAAGGTTCAGTAGTAACGTACATCGGCTTCCAATAAATTTTGGAAGCCGGAATTTAAAAATATAGGGGAGACCAGTTATGGAAGATAAGAAAAAAACGATTGAGGAAGTGCTGGAACGTTTAAAAGCCGGAACGGAGGCTGTGTTCGAAAGTGAGAATTATAAAGAATTATTGAAGGTAACGGCAAAATTGTATCATTATAGCCTCAATAACTGCATTTTAATTGCAATGCAGTGCCCGGGAGCTACCTATGTGGCAGGGTATCAGATGTGGCAGCGCGAGTTTAAACGCAACGTGAAAAAGGGGGAAAAGGGGATTCGGATCATTGCCCCTTGTTCCTTTAAAAAGTGGAAGGAGGAGGATTTGATCGATCCGAAGAGTGGTAAGCCAGTGATAGGACCGGATGGAAAGGCTATGAAAAAGAAAGAAGAAGTAGAGATTCCATCATATAAGGTAGCTTATGTATATGATGTGTCTCAGACTGCGGGGGAGCCATTGCCAGAGCTTGTCCATGACTTAAATGGTGACGTGGAGCGTTATGTTATGTATAAGAGTGTATTGGAAAAAATTGCACCGTGTCCCGTGCATTATGCAGAGATTGAAGGAAATGCTCATGGATACTATGATCTGGCGAATAAGAAAATTGTAGTGCAGGAAGGAATGTCACAGGAGCAGACCTTAAAAACGCTGGTGCATGAGATAACGCACGCACAGCTGCATGACAAAGACACTGGTAGTGACAATCCGGTGGGACGGAGAGTTGCGGAAGTGGAAGCGGAGTCTGTGGCCTTTGCAGTTTGTGAATATTTGGGGATCGATAGTAGCGACTATAGTTTTGGATATGTAGCAAGCTGGTCTCAGGGAAAGGAACTGGAAGAATTGAAAGCATGTTTGTCCACGATTCACGGTACTGCTGTTGCAATGATAAAGAATATTGAGAAGAATCTGATTTTAATGGATGAGACGGCAGCTTGTATGCAACCGGAATTAGATATGAAGAAAAAGACTGTTATGAAATTATAGGTGAATTTATATGGAAAAAGACGAATTAAAAAAGTTACAGGAAAAGCACCGGAAAGAGTCGCAGGAAATCAGAGCGGGCATTAAAGCCCGCAAAAAAAGAACACATCGACTGATTGTACACGGGGCTATTTTAGAAAAAGTGGTGCCGGAAACGGCAGATATGGATGATGAAGAATTATTTAAGGTTTTGCTGTTGGCATGTTCACCGGAAAAAATGGCAGAATATCGCAAAAAAGTGGCGGGAGTGGACTGAAAAGTCCCTTCTGCTTTTTTAGAAGGGCGCACTTATACATAACCCGCTGGGTTATGGTGCGCTCTGCCGAGGGCTTGCCGTCATGGACGGCAAAAGGGAAAAAAGTTTCCCTTCGGCGGACAAGCCGCCTACCCATTTCAAAGAATTTGAAATGATACGCCATACTGTATACGCCTAAGAAAAAGGAGGTATAGTATGGCGATTTATCATTTATCGGTAAAAATTATATCGCGTAGTCAGGGGCGCAGTGCAGTTGCAGCCGCAGCGTACCGGGCGGCAGAAATAATGGAAAATCAGTATGATGGTGTTGTCCATGATTTTAGAAAAAAAGGATGGGTAGAACACAGAGAGGTATTAATACCGGCTCATGCGCCGGTGGAATACAGTGATAGGTGTATGTTGTGGAATGCGGTAGAGAGCAGTGAGAAAAGAAAGACAGCGCAGTTGGCACGGGAAGTAGAAATTGCGTTACCTCGCGAACTGAGTTTGCCACAGCAGATTGAACTGCTGAGAAGATATATAGAAGATAAATTTGTTGCAGAGGGTATGTGTGCGGACTATGTAATTCACAATCCCCCGCTTCGTGATGATAAAAACCGTCCGGTAGACTATTCTGGAAATGTTCTAAAGGATAAAAAAGATTATATTTTCCCGAACCCCCATGCACATATTATGCTAACGATGAGACCAATTGATGAGAATGGTAAATGGGAGCCCAAATCGGCAACGGAGTACGTATGTATAAGAGATGGAATTGAAATTGGACTGACGGCGGCGGAATTTAAAGATAAGAAAGAAGACGGATGGCAAAAGCAGTATCAGTATCAGGATGGAAAAAAAAGAGTCTGGCTTACAGATGAGAAAGGAAAACGGCGTAACCTTATCAGAGTATCAAAAACGCCGAAACAATCAAAGTTTGGGCGTCAGAATCCGATAGTAGAGCGCTGGAATAGCAAGGAGCGTGTTTTTGAATGGAGGGATAGTTGGGAATTTTATTGTAATCGTTACTTAGGGGAAGCGAAAATTGATGCTAGGATAGATGCCAGAAGTTTTGCAAAGCAGGGCCGGGAAGAATTGCCTACCGTACATCTGGGGGTTGAAGCAAATGCAATGGATAAGCGGGCGGAGCGAATGGAACGAATCGGAAGGTCAGGAGCGCGTTCAGAGGCAGGAAAGATTAACCTTGAAATTCGCAGATACAATGAGCTTATTCGGAAATTACGGAAGTTAACGGAACAACTTACCAATGTAATCCGGGAGAAACTAGCAAACTTGCGGGCTGCGTTGATAGGGGTGGAATATCATCTGGTGACTGCAAAAGAGAAATTGTCGGGCGGAACGCGCGAACGCTATCATCGTTTAGAGGCGTACATAAAAGAAGATAGTCGTTATCATGAAAAGATAGAAAAGCTGGAGCTGGAAAAGGAAGAAATTGTACAGGCAGCCCAGAGAATCCGTATTTGGGAGTTGGGAAAACGAAAGGAAGTTCAGAAGCGGCAGGAGGAAAATAAAAAAACGGTGGAGCTTGTCACACGGTTACGCGGTCAGCTGCCGAAACACTATGGATTGGATGGGGCGGGCGTAAGTTTAAAAAAGGAATTTAGTAAACTGGAATATGTGGCGCGTTATGAAGAACTGGAAAGAGATGCACAGCATAGAAAAGCAATCTTGCTGGGGCAATATCAGAGGGAGTGGAGGGAAGCCAAAGAAGATTTGGAAGAAGATATGAACCTGCTGGAACGAGGGCATAGCGAAGAAAAGGTAAAGGAAATTTTAAATTTGGAGTACCGGAAGGAGTTTGATGAAATAAGCTATCAGAATGCAGCAAATACGGTGGATAATAATTTGCAACGGATTCAAGGCGGAGATAAGGAAAAAAAGAGACGTATGAAAATAATATAACATAATAAAAACCATGGAGCGCATGGTTTGGCTCCATGGTTAAAAAGAAATGGCATCACATTGTTCGTATTCATCAGATTTAATACCTGTGCGCAAATATGCTTCTTTTATAACATAAAACTTATCAGGATCGATTAAAATGACGGACATAAGTAAATTAAAGGAAGTATAACTACCGTGGAACTGGAGGTTAGCAAAGGCCTGTTCTGTGGTAACGACAAAGGAGACTTTAGGATTAGAAAATTCTGTGTTCTCTGTTCCAATAGATAAATCTCGTGTAGAACGGATAGGCTCACAATCCGGATTAATTTGAATAAGTGAATAATAGTCGTTATAAGCGATATACCCTAAGTCGCAACGCAAATATTGACAAAATACCTCAAGCGGGTTTTGCAATGAAGAAGTTTTAGTGGGCATATCTGGTATAAATCGAAATTGCCAAAGGTCGATGGGGGCATCTTCAACGGAACATGTAAGTATGCCAGGATCAAAGGGACGTAAAGTTGAGTGCGTTAAGTTTAATAGAGGTCTTGCGTCACATCCCTTTTTTTGTATTGCAAGTAATAGTAACCCTGCATAACGCTCACGGGTGGAGTCTTCTAATAAAGGAAGAGAAGGCATATAGTTTGCTTCTGTGGTTTCTTTGTCAGAGTCCGTGGTAGTGGTTGCCATTATTAATTCATTTAATGTAACGCTATTCTGAGCGTGATCTGCAATTTTTTGTAAAGTACGTTGTGTAGGTGCCTGATCAATTTTTCCGTTGAGCATTAGGTTCATGCGCGGAATACTGATTTTACAATCTGTGGCAAAAGCTCGTTGTGAGCGTTCACCTTGTGCCTTGCGTACAACGCTTGCAAATTTTATAGGATCGAAGTTACCAGACATATCCATTGTGTTCTCCTTTTTGATAATGGAATTATAGCATTTTTAAATGGAAAGGAAAAGAAAAATTAATATATAATAGGGGAAAATAGCGAAGTATCCTAAAAAGATAACAATAGACAAACTTAAATGATAATACTACGTTGACATATGTATTCATTTATGATAATATAATTGCGTAAACAGTAGACGTAGTAAAAAACTACTAGAACATTTTAGTGGAAGGGGGTGTTTATTATGGAGAAACGTTTCAAGGTTGATAAAGTACTGGAAAAAGGAAAGGTTTATTACCTTATCCGTGATCAGATTGATTATACGTCCCCTGGGATGGAGAATTATTTTTTGGTCCATCTGGTTAAAACGGGAAAGTCTCCGAATACGGTTAAATCCAAGGCGTTTGCGATTAGCTACTATAAAAATTATTTAGATGGTAAAAATGCATCGCTGACGGATGTGCTACAGATGTCATTTGCAGAACAGATGGAACATTTTCATGAGTTTCTGGTGTGGTTAAAAGCTGGATTACATAAGGAAGATGCAAGATCTACGGGAAATGGCACATGCAACGGTTACCTAAAAGCGGTTTTTAACCTGTATGATTTTATTGCTTTGCAGTATAGGATGAAAACTTTGAAAGTTACAGGGGAGATTCAGCGGAGCATTTATAACAGCTTGGGTGTTGGGATCAAAGTTTGCGGAAGGACTTTTGAAGGATTTTTACGGGAAACTGATCCGAAGCGTCCAATTGTAAGCAAAAGCCAGATTAAGAAAATGGTATCTGTGGCGGAAAATGTAAGAGACAAATTGCTGATTCTTGTACTTGCGGACACCGGATGCAGAATCGGTGAGTGCCTTGGTGTACGCTATACAACGGATCTGGACTATGAGCATAAGCAAATCAAAGTCGTTTTCCGTGATAAAAATGAAAATTTTGAACGAGCGAAAAATGCGGAGGAACGCTGGATGTCCGTATCCGATGAGACTTGGGATATTTTGCAGATGTATCTGACGACATACCGAGAGTGGCTGAAGAAAAACGAATTTCTTTTTATTACAATCGGAAAAGAGGATCATGGAAATCCGTTAAAGTCTGGGACGGTGTATAAGATGTTAAGCCGTCTGGAGAAAAAGACTGGCATCCATGTCTCACCACACCAGTTTCGCCGTTGCTATGCTAATGAGAGAAGAAAAGCGGGCTGGCGAATCGAGGAGGTTGCCGCCGGTATGGGGCATCGTAGTATTACTACTACAAGCCAGTACTATCAGTTGGATGACGAGGAGAAAGAAAAGGCAAGCAAAGCGTTTTTTGCATCTGCGGAGAAGCTGGTAGGAGATATCAGGGGGCTATTGTGATGCTGGAAAATGCTTTAAGAATTTATGCACGGGATGCATTGGATGAGCAGTTAAGTGACTGTTCATTTATAAATGGAAAGCCACGGAAAGCAATTTTGGATATCTTGCGAGAGTATGGAATCGTGGACTTGAGAGAGGTTACGATGAATACTTTGTTGGATTATCGTGCATGGATCTTTGCACGGTCAGATCTTTCAAAGGCTCAGAAAGTTTACGCTGCCGCGCTGTTGGAGGCGGCTGTTTTGGCATTTTATACAGCTATATCCCCCCAATTACTGGAAGAAATCGCAAATAATGTAAAAGTGAGTCGGGCAGTTGGAAATAAAACGGCGATGTTTTTATTACAGTCTGGAATTGATAAGGCATTGGATATTACATATGAAATCCGGAAACAGTATCAGTTTTATTTGGAAAAAACGATCGCACCGTCGAAAGTGCAGGAATATCTGAAAGTTTTGGACATTTTAAAGCTGGATGCAATCAGGGATGGAAGTAATATCCATTTAGCTGGTAAGCAGATGCCGCAATTTCAGGAAAAAGCATTCTTTTTGATGTACTATCCAGTCTATGAAATCGCAACCTCATTTTACTACACACGGGATAAAGAAGAGCTGTTATTCGATTTTGGACTTAGCGGTTCCAGAAAGATGAAAAAGCAGATTTTTGATTTTTTAGTGCATGTGGTTGTAGAAATGAAAAATCAACAGATCCGGCATGATTGCTTTCTGGTTCCGTTAAAAAGGCTGTATTTATATTGCATTGAGCATGACATAGCAGATATGGAATTGCTAATGCAGCATGATATAGATGGTTTTCGTCACAGTATGGAAGGAAGAGTGGGAACGAAGCTTCAGGTGTATTTGTCGATTGTGGATAATATACGCGAATATTTGTTCCTGAGTGCAGAAAAGACAAATTGGACAGCCACCGTTTGGTATTTGGAGCGTTTTTCGTTTCCAGAAGAACGGTACAATCCGGCAAATCAGATCCGTAGATTTCGGTTTGCAGATATTTATATCGATGAAAATAGGAAATATTTTCAGGAATATATAAGATATTTGCTTGGCATCACGGACAAGGCAATTGTTAATATACAGGGAAAATTCAATCGTTTACATAATTTCTTTCTATACTGTGAGAAGCATCATATTCATGTGATGAAGGCAACAGCAAAGCAGATAGAGATGTACTTTTCACAACTTGGTACGAAAGAAATTCAAAATATGACGTTTAATAAATACATTGTAAACGTTTATGAATTTTTCGAATATTGGCAAAGTAAAAGCGTGGTTGTATCGATACCGTTCACGATCGAGTACTACTATAAAAAGTATTTTACAAAGCACAATGATCGTGTCGTTTCGGAAGATGTTCAGATGCAGTTGCTGGAGTCCTTAGACCTACTGCCGTACCATTTAAGGCTGATGTTTTTAACTTTGTGGGTGGTGGGATTACGTTTAGAAGAAGTATGTTCCTTAACTGGAAAGACATTTATTTTGCGGGATGGAGTCGGATTTATCTGGATTCGGCAGACAAAACAAAGAAATGAAAAAATCATTCCGGTACCGCGAGTTTACTATGATATGATGACGGATTATATAGAAAAAATGTCGATTGGAGAAAATGACTACATTTTCAAAAATAAGAAGGGCGGAGCATACTATACAGGGACTTTTCGCAAGCAGATAAAGGCTCATTGTGATGCAATCGGATTAACCGCGGCTGGCTACAGATTTCGTGCACATGATTTCCGCCATACAGTTGCAACCGATTTACATGATACAGGGATTTTCATACAGGCACTACGTGAGTATATGGGTCACCGTCATGTAGATATGACGCGGCAGTATATTGATATGCTGCCGAAGCGAGTCGCGAAGATGAATAAAGAGTATTTTTCAGAAGAAGAAAATATTCTTGTGGATCGGGAGGAGACGGAACATGAATGAAGAATCAGATCTGAAAAGATATTTGGATAAGATCAGAGTGGATACGATAAAAAGTGAGTCGATTAAAATGAACGTCGTGTCATTTCTCACGGAGAGACTTGAGCATTTAAGCGAAGGAAGCGTGAAAAGCGAAGTATACAACGTGAAAATCCTTGTCAGATTTCTGAGTGAAAAAACGGTTGATGAGGATTTGGCGGATGCGTCAGAGGAAGATGAGTGCAGAGCCTATGGAAAATGGCTCCTGAAAAGTGGCTTTAAGACGTTTTCCGAAAAAACGAGAGGTGGGGAGGTGCGGCGTGAACAGTGCGCCAACCTTCGATGCTATCGTCAGTTTTTAACTTATGTATATAAGCAGAGCGGAAAATACGGGGAGGATGTTTGGGAGCTTTCTCAATTAGGTTTTGAAGTTGAACAAAATCCCAGCAAAGTCGTAAAAAAGTTATTTTTTAAGCAGATCAAGCAAAAGAAAATCCGTGAGGAAGCGAAAAAGGCGGCGCGGCTATTACTGGCGGGGCAAAAAGCGCTTACAGTGCATGAAGAGCTTGCGACTATGAAAAGATTTTCTGCTTTTTTAAGTGGGGAATATCCCGAAGTGACATCGATGCGAGAGATTAACCGGGATATTATAGAGGAGTACCAGATTAGCATAAAGACGAAACAGAAAAAAGCATCCTTGCATTCTGAAATTGCTCATTTAAAGACTTTTTTGGATGAGATTAGAAAAGTCTGTGATTACCCTAATTTGTACAATATCATTTTGCTTGGAGATCTCCCAAAGCAGGTTAAGGTGTTGTATCGAACTTATTCGGATGAGGAAATCATGCGTTTAAATGCGGCGATAGTCCAAGCAGATCCACAGACAGGACGGGCTTGGATCTTACAGGAGTTATTAGGAACGCGTATTTCGGAGGTTTTATCACTGACAATGGATTCGATTGTATCGGATCGGGAGTTATACATTCAGCAGTATAAATCCACACATGGATATAAAAAGCCGGTAAGCGAAGACGTGATAAAGCTGATTCATAAAGCTGGGGAATATACGAAGGAAAAGTTCGGTACCACAAAATATATTTTTGTTGCGGAGCGAGATCCGGAGCGCCCCATGTCATATGGAACGCTGCGGGGACGGATCAAGAAAATCATTGCTGAGTATGACTTGCGCGATGATACGGGTCAGTTATTTGGTGTCAGGACGCACTTTTTGCGGCATGCATATGGGCGGCGTTTAGCAGAGCTGGGGTTTGATGATGTTACAATCGCTCAACTATTGGGGCATAGATCGTTAAGCTCAGTAAAAAACTACCGTAAGCTGCGGAAGGAGTATTTGGCAGTAGAAACACAGGCTTTTCGTGATAGAAAAGATGAAATTTTGAAAAATGTAGTAGAAGGGTGGTGTAATCATGGCAAGCAAGACGGCAGCTATGGTGGCGTATAATCGCCAGAAAAGCCAAGAAATGGCAGAAATGGCATGCAAAACGATAGAGCGTTTAGTGGCGGCGAAAGAACTCGTGACAATTAAACGTTTGGTGAGTGAAACGAGGGCATCACGTAGCTTTTTCTATAAAAATGAAATCGTGGTAAAAAAGCTGGAAGAGGCGCGGGAGCGGCAGATGAGTAATGGTTTTACAGCAGCGCCGAAGGTTGTGCTGGATTCAGCGATGGAAAGAGTCTTAGAGCTTCAGAAAGAAGAGCTTGAAAAAGTGCGCAAAGAGCGCGATGAACTGAAAACGGAGCGTGATAAACTCAAAAAAGCACTGGACAAGCGGGATTTAAAGAGATTTCTGTAGCAAGGAGAAACGGCGATGAAAACAGTAATTTTATTTAGTTCCATCGAGCATGCGCGTTTCTTCCATAAGATGTTAAATGTGTGTTACTGTAAAGATACATGCCATCAGGCGTTGCTTTATAGTTTGGGGATTTGTAAAGAGACGCGGGATCATTTTAGAGAGATTTATGATTTCAAGACCGATTTTATAAACTTAAAGTGTTTACGGGATGGCTGGCAGACCAGTGAGAGTAGCCGTGTAGTGCGCCTGGCATTTAACCTTTATTTTTGCGGTGTGCCATCGATTGATGATGTAAAAAGTGTCCTGGAAGAGGCGGAGCTTTATACGCCGGACGCACTTTTTGCCTGTGTTTACGCCCCCTATTTTTGGCAGGCGATAAAGCTTCGGTATCCGGAGTATTGTGATAAGGAGGTGAGCTGGTGGGATACGAAAAACTTTCTGTTCGTACAAAAACGGGCGAGATTAAAACAGTAGGAGCGCTTGCACCGGTGTCCGCAGAGACGTTGATGGAAAAGGAAGTCGAAATTCCGGAAGAGATTGTAAAAGGACTACTTCCGGTTGGGGCTGCAATTCTTGCAGGCGCCCCTAAAAGTGGAAAATCGTATATTGTTATGACACTGGTGTTAGCGATTGCCACGGGAAAAGATTTCCTGGGGTATTCGACGGAAAAGAGTGGTGTATTGTATTTAGATCTGGAAACCCCGACGCATTTACATCAAAGACGTATGGAGCAACTGGCAGGATCGGAAGATGTACTTTCCAGTGTGGATGTGATTACGCAAAGCGATCGAAATACGGTAAGCACTTTAGGCGAAGGTTTTGAGGAACAGATAGGTGCATATTTGGATACGCATACGGATTGCAAAGTAGTTGTGATTGATACGTTGGGAGAGATCATGACAGCAGGAACATTAGAAGAAAAGCGTTCGGGGAGTCAGTATGCGAGGGAAAAGGAAGCATATGACCATTTAATTACGATGGCTCGTAACCGCAAAGTATTGATCCTTGTTGTGGATCATACTACCAAAATTGCTGTGGGAAAAGATCCATTTACAGCGATTCGCGGTACATATGCGACGGCGGGAAGCTATGATACGCTTTTGGTTTTAAGTGTACCAGATCAAAAAGGGGCGTTACCGGGGGAAAGAATCAGACGCCTGTCGGTCAAGGGCAAAGCGGTGGAAGAGCAAGAGATTCAAATTACGTTTGATGCAGAGTGGGGAGTAAAAACAGTAGGAACGTCGTTAGAATATGAGAAACGATTAAGGGAAGCAGCTTATAAGAAGAGCGAAATTCCCAAATATTTATGCGGTATCTTGGATGTTACTGGAGACATAAAAGCGACAGCATCCGAATTGCTCGAGACGATGACTCTCAGTGGCTTTTCTGAAAAGATATCCGCGGATAAACTGGGAAAATGGATGGTAACATATGCAGAGATGTTAGAGGATTTAGACGGGCTAACGTATCAGTCAAAAAGAAGTGGCGGAAAGCGCTGGATTTTAATCCGGCGTTCCAAATAAAAAAAGGAGAGAATAATTATGAGTAATGTTAACTTTGTATTGGTAGGAAACCCGCATCACGGGACACCGTGTATCTGTATTGAAGCTCAGAACGAGAGCAGAAGCGTTGGAAGATTGTTTGCATCCATCGAAGCGGATGGAAAAATCAGATTGGATCGCCTGGGTGTAGATCCAATGTTCCGCAAGCAGGGCGTTGCAAGAGGAATGTTCGATGAGATGCTGAAGGAAGCAAAAGCATATTTCCCGGATAAAGGGATTCACAATTGCTACGTGTATCCAGTAGCAAGTAGTGAAATGTATGAAGCAGTTAGCCAAGTAGAACTGGAAGCTTTCTATGGAGCTTTGGGTTTTAGAGAAGCAACGGAAGGTATGTGGGTAAAAACTGTATAGTAGTAGTGTTTGCTTTGGGGAGGTACACTTGTGCCTCCCCTTAATATAGGCGGCACAAGCGGCACAAGAGGCACAGTGTGCACGCTGCACAGAGTCAATATTTATGCGGGTTCCGTAGACTGGGGTACATATAATGGTGGTGCTGATAGGTCTGGTCATTGTCTTTAAAAAGCAGATTAATACGCTTCTTACAAATATCTTTAAACAGATCAACAGCAAGTCGAAGGAGGTATATTGATCCGGGCAGAACGGCACGTTGAAGCAGAAATGGACGTTTGCGGGGGGATCACAGTTTTCCTAAGTTTGATTCTGACCTGTATCTGTGCGCTGATGGGCGGGCTGTTTGAGTCCGCCCGGGCAGCCGGAAGCGGCTGGTATATGCAGATGGCGCTCAATTCCTCCCTGGATTCGCTGATGAGCTGTTATCACCGGGAGATTTGGGATAAATACCGGATTTTTGTGCTGGAATGTGCGGATAAAGAGCGCCTGGCGGCGGAGATGGAGCCGCAGATGGAAACATATCTGGCGGCAGCGCCCTTTTATCCGGTCAGCGGCGGCAAGGTACAGATCGAAGCGATGGATGCGATCACCGGGCATAATGGGGATTTCTTTGCGAAGGAAGTTACCGATTATATGAAAGTGGGTGTCTGGACGCTGGAAAGTGAGGAGTCTGAACTGCCTGAGATGGAAAAACGGATGACGGAAGCAAGGGCGGTTCATGGGATTGCGGAAGGATATCAGGAAAATGGCAGAAAAGTGCTGCGTCTGGAAGAGTCGATCGAGGCGATCGGAGCCTGCCTGCAAAAACAGGAGAAACATCTGGAGGAGATGGAGGCAGCGGTTCGCCAGGCGGATGGAAGCTCGTTCTTTCAATCGGCGGAAAGCTTAGAGAAAGAATTAAAGCAGATTCCGGGGCTGGTTGCGGCGTATGAAAAACAGGCGGACCGGCTTGCGAAAGAACTGCAGGGATCGGAGCAGGAGGCGCAGGAAGCCCAGCCGGATCTGGAAGAAGGCTCCTGGGGCATGGTACAGGAGGAGATGCGGGGGTATCGTTCGTATTTGGATGCGGATGGAGCGCGCCGCCAGGAGGTAAAAAAGACAGAAGAGACGGCTCACGGAAATGAAGAGGTGGTTGCAGAAGCAGTCCGGAAAGGAAAGGAGATACAGGATTATATCGATGATTGGGAGCCTGACGATGAGGACGATGAGCTGGACGAGGAAGCGCTGTGGGCGCCGGTTCTGACGATCACAGCGGGTTTTCAGAAGGATGGGCGTTTCCGGGTTCCGGCAGTCCGAGACAAGAAAAAAATGAATGTGCTGGAAGCAGTCAGCCGCCTGTCGGGGACGGATCTGCTGAGTCTTTGTGTGCCGGCGGGAACTGTGATTTCAGAAAACTGGATTTCGACCGCGGCATTTCCGTCGGCATTGTATGCAGGCGGAGAGAGCGGAAAGCGGGGGACAGCTGGGGATGTCTGGACGGCGGGGCTTGAACGGGCTCTTTTAGATGCGTATGCGGCGCATTTTTTTACCCGGTTCGGGCAGGAAAAGACGGGAAGTGTCCATTATGAGCAGGAATATCTCTTACAGGGAAATGCGTCGGAGCGGGAAAATTTAAAACGCACCGTCAATGAACTTCTGGCTGTGCGCGAGGCGGTGAATCTGGCAGCTTTATATGCGGATTCTGAAAAACGGTCGGAGGCGGAAGCATTGGCGCTGGCAATCACGGGGCTGGCGGGAATCACACCGATCACGGCGGCGGCATCCTTCTTTATCATGACAGTCTGGGCGTTTGCAGAGTCGGTGGCAGATGTGAAGGTTCTGCTGGCGGGCGGAAAAATTCCTTTTTTCAAACAGCCGGGGGAGTGGCAGATTTCGCTTTCTGCTCTGACGGAAAAGGGCGCGTCCATCTTTCTGGAAACGGGGACGGATCCTTCATTGAAAAACGGGACAGACGACAGAGGGCTGGACTACCAGGACTGGCTGAAACTCTTTTTCCTGATACAGGGAAAGAGCCGTTTCTGTTACCGGATGATGGATATGATTCAGAACTGCATTTCAGAAAAAGAGCCGGGATTTCGGATGGATCAGTGCCAGTATGGGGTAAGTGTGTCCTATGCGGCACAGGGAACGTTGATACCGCTTCGTAGAACGTCCCAGAAGGAATATTAAACACAATTACAGGGGAGTGGAGGACAGTGTCCTTTTTCAGGAGATGATGCAAGTGAATGTGCCTCTCCAAGTACATAAAGAAAGCCAGTAAAAAAGATGATGACAACTAACCTAACAAAACGAATAAATGAAAGTATCTGTGCGGTCGGGATACCCGTCCTTCGGCGGCATAGAGCCCAAGTAACAAAACGACCCTGGAAAAGGGCATTGTCCTCTGCTTCCCTGTGTGCGAGCCTGACGATTGAGGCGGCGCTTAGTCTGACATTGTTTATGTTTACGGTGATTCTCCTGTCAGTTCCGATGGAAATACTGGATACTCAGAGAAAGGTGCAGACGGTGCTGGAAGTGACGGGGCGGGAACTGGGATGGCAGGTGTATCGGACATCCCATACGGTGCATCCGGCAGAAATGGAGGCGGGAAAAGCGGCAGAGGCAGAAGAAAAGGGAACGGGGGGCTGGTCAGAACTTCCGTCCGGGCTTATCCTGCAGGGATATTTAAAGGAGAAGATTCAGACAGCGGGCGGGAACAAAGTGTCCAATATCCAGTGTGGTGCCAGCCGCGTATCGGAAGATGGAGAATGGATTGACCTGCGCGCCTCCTATCAGGTGCGGCTGCCGTTCTCGGTATTTGCGCTTGACCATGTGACGCTTACTTCCCGGAGCCGGAAGCGGGGATGGATTGGGGCGGAAGGCGGGTATTTCTCAGAGAAAAACGCTTCAGAACCGGAGGAAAAATGGGTCTATGTGGGGCGGGACAGTACGCGCTACCATCTCTCACCTTCGTGCCATTATATATCGAATCAGATCACCGCGGCTGCGTATGCAGATGTAATTTCGGGGGTGCTTAGAAACAGCGGGGGATGCCGTTATAAGGCTTGCAGATACTGTGGAAAGACGGTGTCGGCGGGAGGTCTGGTGTATATTCTTCCGTCCGGCGAGGTTTACCATGGAAAGCAGGACTGTTCGTCATTGGCATATTATGTGCAGAAGGTGCGGCGATCAGAGGTGGAATATATGGGGGTGTGTTCATACTGTGGAAGTGGATAGGTGCGGATGGCGGAAAGAATCAAGGAGGGGTGAGAGGGCGGAGTGATGGAAAACAGTGCAGAGATAAGTTTCATGGGATTTACGCGGATGGATTTGGAAAGTGCAGTATGTTTCCTCTGTGCGGTTGTTTTTTCACTTTTTCTGATGGTCTTTTCCTGGCAGGATTTTCATAGAAAACGGATACGCGTAAGCTGGCTATATGGATTTGGAACGGCAGGAATGGCGCTTACGATGATACGGTGTGTGCTGTCGGTTATAAAAGATGGATGGGATTGGAAAAAAAGTGTGTTGCAGATAACGGTATGGCTTTTGGGAATGCTGCCGGGGATTTTTTTGTTCTGGATGGAGCGGCAGACGAAAGGTGCGGTCGGACTGGGAGATGGCTGCTTTTTTCTGATCACTGGGTGCTATCTGGGGGGATGGCGGACGCTTGAACTTTTGATGGGAGCTGTATTTGTGAGCAGTCTGGCAGGAGGTGTCTGGATGCTTACGGCACTGCTTGGCGGAAAGGGGAATGGTCTATGGGAGAAAATGCGGAAAAAGAAGTTGCCATTTCTGCCGTGTGTGCTTCCGGTGTGGATTTGGATGCTGATAGCATCTCTTGGATGAAGCGGGAGGTTTCTGCCAGTTATACGGTGGAAGCCTCGTTTGTGATGGCGGTTGCATTCTTTTTTATCGCGGCACTGTTAAATGGAGTGTTTGAGGTGCATGGCAGGATTACGGGGCGTTTTGTCCTGCAGGAGGCGATGGAATGGTGCCTGTATCGGGAGGAAAAAACGTTGCGGGGAGATGGAATGACTGTGGGGGAGATAAGCAGCAGAGCTGGACAGCGCCTGCATGGATTCTTCCGGTGCGGAGATGCAGTTTTGACGATCCGGGAAGATGGGGGAGACTTGGACGGAAGGGTAAAGAGCAGTACAGAGACGGAGATATCCCTGCGCGGACAGGAGCCGGAGCGGGCGATCCGTTTGCTGACAGTGTTGGAAAATGCAGAGTGATGGAGGATACGGGATGGAGATTCGGTACAGCCGGGAAATGAATCATAATTATATGATAATCGAAGCGCCGGAGGAAGAAACGGGCTATGCGGTACAGATGCTGTCGGCGAATGCCATCGAAGGGCTTTTGAAGTTCCGGGTCCGCCAGACGGAGGAGGCGAGAGAATATTATTATGAGATAACGTCGAGACAGCCACTTAGACGGGTGTTGGAAAAGCGGACCTTGTCGGGACAAGAACTCCGGTCGATTCTGCTTGGTGTGCTGGCGGTTCTGAAGCGGGTGGAAGAGTACCTGTTAAAAGAGGAACAGCTTTTGCTGGATCCGGAATATCTGTATCTGGAACCCGATCATTTTACTGTGGAATTATGTCTGGTTCCGGGGCATCGGGAAGAGGCGCCGCAGGCGCTCTCAAAACTGCTGGGGTATCTTCTGGAACGTGCGGATCATCAGGATCGGGAGGCTGTTGTATTAGCTTATAATCTGTACCAGATTAGTCTTCGGGAGAATTACGGAACGGCAGATCTGCTGCGCCAGCTTTCGGGGGAAGATCGGATCTTTTCGGCAGAAAAACGAAACGAGGATGAGGGGGATCCTGAGACGGCGGGAGTGTGGGCGGATCGGCAGGAGTGGCTTGAAGCGGAGCAAAATCGGAGGGATACGTTGGAATCTGGATCTGGGAAAATGGCTTTTGACACTCAAACGCCAGCCAGGAAGGATTGGAAATATAGGCAGGAAGCGTTGTATCAGGAGAAAACGACGAAAAAGAACCTGGAGTCGGTAGAGAATTCAGATGAAGTGGGGGAAAAGTCTGAAAGGGCAGGTGGAAAACAAAAGGGACAATGGCAGAACAGGTGGATAAAGGTACTTGGAAGCGCGGTGGCAGCTGGCATTGTGTATTGGTACGTGACGGGAGAAATGGATGTATGGCTGTATGCAATCAGCGGCGGCATCGGGGGAATCGTGTTTTTGAGGGAGATGTTGGCAGCCCGCAGAAAATGGCAGGTATATGGTGGCAGGAAGAAAAATCGAGGTCAGGGAGAGGATAGAGAGGAAAGCACGGAAGTGGATCAGGCGAATGAAGCTGGACGAGGTGGAAAGAGTAGTCGTGTGCGGAATGGTGAGAGGAAAGTGATCCAGAAAAAGAAAGAACGGTCTGGGATAGAAGGGACTCTATCATATCAAGACTGGCAGCAGACAACGCCTGAAAACCGCTGGCAGGTCTATCCGGAGAGTGAAGAAGCTTATCGGCAGGAACTTCGAAGAGAAGAAGAAGCACAGATAGAGCGGGCGAGAGAAGCGGGGACTACGCTTCTGTCTGCCTCAAAGAATGGGGAAGGAACGGTGCGCTTAGAGCCGGTGGAAGCCGGAGGAACAGTGATTCAGATTTCCTATATTCCATTTACACTTGGAAAACATCCGGGGCTGTCGGACGCATGTATTGACCGTCCGACCGTCAGCCGTCTTCATGCGCGGATCGATCAGAAGGAGGGCGTATACATTCTGACAGATCTCAATTCAACCAATGGAACATCGGTCAATGGCTATCCGCTTCAGGCAAATGAAACAGTCAGTTTGGGGAATGGGGATTCCATTTATTTGGCGGATGTCGGATATAAATTTTGGGAACACCGATAAATTGTCTGAAAATATGAAATAATAACCAAAAACACGAAATTGATGTGAATTATTTTGCAAGTACATCAATTTCGCGTTTCTGCAAATTTACATAGAACAAGCCATGGGGATATGCTATAATAAAGGCACTTGACATGGAAGTTTCAAGCCAAGTGACAAAAGAAAATACCGCTTTTCCAGGGAATGGAGAAGCATAGAGAGAAGGAGAGACCGACATGACAGACAAAGAATGTATTTTTTGTAAGATCGCTGGCGGAGAGATTCCATCCTCAACGGTTTATGAAGATGAAGATTTTCGTGTGATTCTGGATTTGGGACCGGCATCGAAGGGACATGCGCTGATTCTGCCGAAGCAGCATTTCAAAGATTTATGTGAGCTGGATCCGGCGATTGCGGCAAAAGCTCTTCCATTAGCTGGAAAGATTGGTGCGGCGATGAAGAAAGCACTGGGCTGCACGGGTTTCAATGTGGTTCAGAACAATGGCATATCCGCAGGACAGACTGTTTTTCATTTCCATGTACATATTATTCCGAGATATGAAAATGGACCGGATATGGTGACATGGGCGCCAGGAAAAGCAACGCCGGAAGAGCTGGCAGAAATTAGCAGCTCCATCCGCGAAGAACTGACGCGATAGGAGTTTGGATATGCACCATGAGAATGAAAAAATGGCGCTTTTTGAAGCGCTTTACAGAGAGTACCTGGTACCGCTGAAGAAATATGCGTATAGAATTGGAGTAGGGTACGATGACATTGAGGATATGGTGCATGAAGCTTTCATTGAATATTACAAGCGCTATTCGTTAGATCTGGATCATAAAGTGAAGTTGGTTTTACTGATCCGCATTTTACGGAGCAAGTGGATCGATAACCGGAGGCAGATGCGGCGCCGCGAGATGCTGCATCTGGAAGATCCGGATGCGGAAGAAGAGATTATGAACCTTCTTTTGGAAGGGGAGATAGGAATTCAGCTTCTGGATCAGGAGGTTATCGATAGGGATATCTATTGGAACGTATGGAAGATTGTCAAATCTATGAAGAAGGACTGGCGGGATGTTTTGATTCTCCGTGTTCTGGAGGGATTGACGGCGGAAGAAGCCTGTGCGGTTTTGAAAATCAAATCAACGGTATGCTGTACACGTCTTTACAGGGCAAAAGCAGAACTGCAGAAGCGCGTGTTGAGGGCAAAGCTGTTTGATATTTAAAAATCACATCGAAGCAGAGCCGTTTCGAATCTGTCCGATGTGATGATAAGCTTACATATTCAGTGTTTTAGTCTTGTACTATACAAACGTAGCAATGCTACTAACTGCGTATGCAACCATGAATCAGCCCCATGATGGTTTTGACAGCATTGTTTAAGTGACTTTCAGACATTTTATCAATGAACTGCTGGCGATTTTTATAGGTCTCTTCGATTGCCTGGCTGAGAGTATCTGCGGTTAAAACTTCTTCTTCCAGAACGGTGCTGAATCCCTGTTTTGCAAAGGAGTTGGCATTTAAGATCTGGTCGCCGCGGCTGGCAGCAGCCGACAGAGGGATCAAAATGTTCGGTTTGCGGAGTGCCAGAATTTCGCAGATGGAATTTGCGCCCGCGCGGGAGATGATCAGATCTGCCGCTGCAAAGAGATGGCGGAGTGGTTTATCCACATACTCATACTGAACATATCCTTCGGTGCCGATGAGAGACTCATCCAGATTGCCTTTTCCGCAGATATGTATTACCTGATAGGTTTTCAGAAGCTGCGGAAGAATGCCGCGGACAGCCTGATTGACCGTGACGGAGCCGAGACTTCCGCCGATGATCAGAATTACTGGGCGATCGGCAGAAAGATGGGCGTACTGGAGTCCCGCCAGACGATCCCCGTGCAGAAGCTCTTCACGGATCGGGGAACCGGTCAGAACCGCCTTATCTTCCGGAAGATATTTAAGTGTTTCCGGAAAGTTGCAGCATACCTTAGAAGCGGCTGGAATACAGATTTTATTTGCCAGTCCTGGGGTCATATCGGATTCATGGATGATGACAGGCACTTTATAATGCTTGGCAGCCAGAACGACCGGAACAGCGACAAAACCGCCTTTGGAAAAGACGATATCCGGTTTGTATTTTTTCATAAGCTTGCGAGCCTCAAAGTATCCTTTCAGAACGCGAAGCGGATCTGAAAAATTCTTAAGGTCAAAATAACGGCGCAGTTTTCCCGATGAGATTCCATCGTAAGGGATGCTGGCTGCCTCGATCAGGCGGCGCTCAATGCCGTTATAAGAACCAATATAGTGAATCTCAAAGTCTTCCTCGCGCAGTGCCGGAAGCAGGGCGAGATTCGGTGTAACATGACCTGCAGTACCACCGCCGGTCAGAATGATTTTTTTCATAGTAGTTTCCTCCACACATCAGCCGCTGGTTACGGTGTGAGGGGACAACCATAACCTGAAAACAACTGTTTTTATGCTTTATCATACCCGCAAAGGGTTACATTTAGTATAGTAAACGGAAAAAAAGAAAAGTCAACCTAAAAGTTAGGACGAGGACAGAGAGGAGGGATAAAAAGTGAGCAGAAGCCGGCGCGGAAAAAAAACTGGAGAAGATGCAGAACGCCTGCTGCAGGAAGCGTTTGGAGTCAGCGAAGATCAGCTGTTGAAGGATTTTATCCTTGCACAGACGGAAGTAAAAGACAGCGACATACCTCCAGAACCAGAAGACGGCTTTGAGAGGTTGATGGCAAAGTTAGAAGCGGAGGTGGGAACAAGCCCGGAAAGTGAAAAAGAATCATCCAGCGAGAACATTGTCAAACTGCACGAAGAAGCTCGCAAACCACGCCGGCTGAAAACGATTGTGAAAGTCTCTGTAGCAGCCGCCGCTATCGCAGTGATGGTTGTGGCGATGGGAATTTCGGCTGGGGCGAAGAGGGAGTATCGGTATGTGGTGCGGGAACGGGATAGTGTGCGGAGTGATATTGTTTTGAATAATGTGGATACTGTTCAGGGAGAAGATGAACTAGATAAAGCATACAAAGAAATAGTTAAAAAAACAGATATTCATCCGTTAAAGCTGGTTTATATACCTGCGGGTATGAAATTTATTAAAATAGATATAGGAGAAAAGTGGGCTGTAATATATTTTGATTATGCACAGTATAAAATAAAATTTTTTCAACGAATAGGTGATGTGGGTAATTCAGCAAATGTTGTGTCTGATAGGAAGAAGAAAGAAAGTATTTATAATGATTTCTTGAAACAAAAAATATACATAGATGAGGCTAAAACAGACAATGGAAAAGTCGAATATAGTTCGTATATTGTAAAGGGAGATATGTATTATCAACTTTCAGGAATAATGCCTAAAAAGGAATTCAAAAAAATAGTTGAAAATTTGATTTTAGAAGATTAGTTAAGGAGGAATTATGAAAAAGAAATTATATACATTAATATGCGCAGGATTAATTATGGTAGCGAGTGCTATGTCAAGTTACGCAGCAGAAATTGAAGGTATTGATGGAATCAATATTGAAAAGGCAGATTATGACATTTCGCGCGTGGTAGATGAGGATACATCAGAAGGAATTGCTAAAGGAATAGAACCAAGAGGAAGTATTATTGACACAGCAATGACCAGCATCAGTAATTTAGGAAAAGGAGACATTGGAATTTTTATTCAAACACTAGCGCATGTAGAATGTGATAAAATAAAAAACATTGCAGTTTTACAGCGAGAAGAAGGTGGAAAATGGGTAGAAGTTTCTAGATATACGTATGATGCAAGTAAAGAAGACTTTCCTACAGAAGATTTGTCTGGAATGACAAATGATTTTACAGTGAAAAATCAGAAAACAGGTTATGAGTATAGAGTAGTAGGAATTCATTATGTTGAGTCTAATGGAAAAGGACAGTCATTTATGACAAAGACAAAGGGTGTAATGATCACCGAATACGGCGACTAATTCCCAACGGGGACAGTGTTACGAAATCTATATTTGCAACACGAAATAGTATGAAAAAAGCGATCACATAAATACCTCCACCTGCAATCATCCAGGAATTTCTGATTCAAAATTCCAGATGTTTTCAGGTGGGGGTTTCTTAAACGGTTTTTCATTATGCCAACAGGCGTGAAAGAATCTCCTCAAAGATTCCTATTTCACGTTCGCCTTATACTCCTTCAAGGCCTGTGCCAGCTGATCCGGGCAGGAAGTTGGGCGGAAGCCGCACTGGATGCCTTCGATGCGGGAGATTGCCTCGTCAATATCCATGCCATCGATCAGGCGGGCAACGCCCTGTGTGTTGCCAGAGCAGCCGCCGACGAACTGCACATTCTTTACTTTATTATCTTCTACTTCAAAATTGATCTCACGGGAACAGACTCCCTTTGTCTTGTATGTCATGGTAAAACCTCCTCAAATGGTAAAATGATATGTGTTTTAATCTGCTGTGGCGGGAATCCACCGCAGTAAAATGATTATAGTCTGCCAGTAAAGGTGTTGTCAAGATAACAAAAATCCAGTATACTTTCTTTTGAGAAGATACGGTGTAACTGTTCATAGGTAGGCACTTTTGGAACCGAAAGTGCCGTAAGAAAACATGGTGGCAGCAGGAATTTGCCATATTTAAATGCGAAGCCACGGCAAATTCCGTTACTGGGCACGATGCGTGAACAGTAATAAATTTTTCGAAAGAATGGCGGGAGGGTGGAATAGGGGCTTGCCAGCTGGCGGGGGATTCCTGTATACTGGGGGAAGATGTTATAATCTGGAGCAGAAAGAGAGAGGATACGAATATGATAAAGGCAGTCATCTTTGATATGGATGGGGTCATCATTGACAGTGAAGGAATTTATCTGAATTATCTGTATGAATATGCAAAAACGAAAAATCCGGAGGTGACTCTGGAGAGTCTGCACGGGACGGTGGGGACGACGAAGCAGGACTGCTGGATGGTTGTGGAGAAGGCGATCCACAATGGTCAGACCTGGCAGGAGCTGCATGACGAGTATCTGGGGCGCTGGACGGACATTTTTAATTCGATTGATTATCTCTCGATCTTCCGCCCGGAGATTCTGGATGTGATGGATCGCCTGAAAGCGGAGGGCTTCCGGCTGGCGGTCGCATCCGCGACGAATATTGAGCAGGTGGAGCGCATTTTAAAGGAAAATGGCGTGGCGTCCCGTCTGGAGCGGATGATCAGTGCGAGTACGTTCAAGCGCAGCAAGCCGGATCCGGCGGTTTACCTCTATACGGCGGAGCAGATGGGCCTGCAGCCGGAGGAGTGCCTTGTGATTGAGGATTCGACGGTCGGCATCACGGCGGGGCACTGCGCGGGAATGACAGTGGCGGCGCTCATCGATAACCGTTTTTCCTTTGACCGGAGTCTGGCGGACTATGAGTTAAATTCGCTGGAGGAGATTGTGCCGCTGGCGGAGAAAATTCGGGATTTGAAGTAAAATTTGAGTTGAGTAAATTCAGGGATTCATTGCGGAAAGTATAATTGCGAAAGTGATGAACCATTGTACAAAGAAAATGAAAAGGAACCATGTATGTCAGAGAGAAGAATCACTGCATGTATGGTTCCTTTTTTGGCTGATTATTGCGAAACCTGCCGGATAAAGTCTCTGGAAACGTAGGCTTCCTGTCCGTTGTAGCTGATTACCGCCCATTTTTCGTCGTAATCACGGAGATATTCCACATCGGTATCTGGTGCTAGAACACCAATCCTATCGGTGTCGGTGGATGGTTCCGGACGGACATTGACTGTGTCGGTGGTCCGGTAAACGGTCGATTCTGCGGCAACGGTCTCTGCCTCGGTTTCTGGAGCCAGCGATTCGGTGCTGACGGCTGCAGTAGAATCCGGTTTGGCATCCGTCGCAGGGCGTATCATCTTGATGATCAAAAGCAGCAGGATGATAATAATAATCAGAAGCACTGGTTTAATAATGCTTCGAAATTCAAAAGACGGACCGCCTGCATAGGCGCGCGGACGGCGTCCCCCGGAGCTGCCGGAACGTGTGCCGGCAGGTTTTCCGTTTCCAGAGCCGGCAGAGGGATGGCGGCTGTTCCCGCGGAGGCGGGAAGAAGCGGAGGTTGGAGCTGCACTTCGGGAAGCCCGGGTGGATTTTTTTGTGTCATTGTAGTCATTTGCGAAGGTGTAGACCTCCTGCGACAGAAGGTGATGCGCCTGATTGGCGTTGTAGGCGCTGTTGTCTCCCTCATGGATCGCCTTGTTGCCGATCGTGCGGATCTTGTGGTAATGTTCGCAGGTGGTCTTGCTGATTTTTCCGGCGCTGTAGAGGGCGTCGATCATCTCCAGAAGACCGGTTTCCAGAATGCCATACCGCTCGCAGAGGCATTTGACCATGTATTCAAGGGTCTGGCGGGCTTTCACCATCGCCAGGTTATAATTCTTCTGTCCGATCAGGCGCTCGGTCTCGCGGACCCCGCCGTGGATCTGTTCCCAGATGCTCTGACCTGTGTTAGCTGTTGTTCCCATAGGCATATCCTCCTGTGTATATGATGCAGGTCCGAAACCGGCGTGCCGGCGTCTGTTCCCGGACGGATACTGACTTTTGAATGTCCGGCGAAGGGGTGAAAAGACGGCAGTCATTTCGTGACCGTATGTTTGGTTTTGTTCTAAAATTATTATAATATAATCGCTTGAATTATTCATCTATAAAATGATAAAAATTGGAAAAGTTATGAAATTCGTAAGAAAAGGACACAAAGTCGGACGGATGGGAGCTTTATGGTATGGGTAAGGGGCAAAAGATGCGAAAATAAGTATAATAAAAGTCATACGAAAGAGTATTTTGTGTGGTATCATAAAAATATAGTATTTATTTAAACACGAATGTTTTTTGAGGATTTTGTCAAGAAAGTGTTATTTAGAAAAGGTTGAAAGGAATTATGGGAGAGCTGTTAATTTTAATATTATTGATTGGTTTGGTGTTTTACATAATATCTAAGGTTAGGGAATCTCCATTTCGCTATCCGTATTTTGAATATTGCTTTGATGTTTCGGGTAAAAGAAAACCCAATATTGAAGATTTTATAGATGCATATATAAATAATAATGGAATAGGAGCTTTTGAAACACATTATCGAAAGGTTCAGCAATGGAAGGATAGTAGTCAACAAATAGTAGATAGGGCAATATTTAAAGATTTGCGACAAAAACAGTTTTTTGAATGCATTGACGATGAGCATATGTTTTGTTTTACGTTTATTCGTCAACAGACACGATATAAACAGGTTAATTACCAAAAATTTTCATATAAATTAAATGTGCAAGATAAAGAGTATAGTTGCGATTATCAGTCGTTAATAGACAGGTATATAATGCTACAAAAAATCGATTTTCAATGTACCTTAAATGAGTATCATTGTAAAAATCAAAGAAAACTTATGACAAAAGCATTGCGAAAGGAAATTATGCTTCGAGATAATTATACATGTCAAATATGCGGAAAATATATGCCTGATGAGGTTGGTTTGCATATAGATCATATTATTCCTGTTTCTAAAGGCGGAAAGACAATAGTATCTAATTTACAGGTCCTTTGTTCAAAATGTAATGGAAAAAAATCAAATAGGTGTTAATTTTATAGATGTGAGAATAGGAGGATTTATCTTGCGAAAACAACATATGAATGCTAAGATTAGATATTAGAGAAAAGCTAAAAAATATAGGATATTTCATTTAGATAATAGATGAAAAAAATTAATTTATACAGATAACTAGGAGGAACGAAGATGAGATTACGCCATATACCGGGCGCAGAGCAGATGATAGAAGAAAACCCGCACGTGGTTCACGAGGCGAAGGAGAAGAAGGGAACCTGGCAGCAGATTTTTGGAAATGACCATCCGATCTGTATCGAGGTGGGAATGGGAAAAGGTCAGTTTATTTTGGAGCAGGCGTCCCGCAACCCGGATGTGAATTTTGTGGGTATTGAGAAATATTCGACGGTTCTTTTAAAGGCGATCCGCAAGAGAGAACAGATGGAACTGTCCAATGTCTATTTCTTATGTGAGGATGCCAGAGAACTGGCAGAGATTTTTGGACCGGGGGAAGTAGAGCGGATTTATTTGAATTTTTCGGATCCGTGGCCGAAAGACCGCCATGCGAGACGGAGACTGACCTCGCTGCCATTTATGGCAGTGTACGATCAGATTCTCCAGAAGGATGGAAGAGTCGAGTTCAAGACAGACAACCAGGATTTATTTTCCTATTCCCTGGAGGCGATTCCGGAGGCGGGCTGGCGCATCACAGAATATACTCGTGACCTGCACCACAGCAAGATGGCAGAGGGCAATGTCATGACCGAGTACGAGGCAAAGTTCTCGGCGCAGGGCAAGCCGATCTGCAAGCTGGTGGCGGTGCGGTAGGGAAAAGAGTGCTGCAAAGGCATTTCACTGTATATATTAGTTATAATGAAAAAATTGGATAGCGGAATGGATATTAAAAAGCAGATTACACGGAAACTCATTCAGGCGACCAGCGATAAAGTGGAATTGAATAAACGGGCATTAAAATGGAAAAAATCGATGGAAGAGGCAGCAAAGGCACTGGGAGGCGGTAAAAAGAAGCCGTCGTAAAGAGAAACAGGGCATTTCTGTTGACTGCCTATATGGATAGAACGAAAGGAGGAAATGAGTGATGGAGATGAAGTTTACGACCGCGAATTTTGAGGAGGAGGTACTGAAATCGGAGATTCCGGTACTGGTTGATTTTTACGCAGACTGGTGCGGTCCGTGCCAGATGATGGCGCCGGTGATCGGGCAGCTGGCGGGCGAGTATGAGGGAAGAGTGAAGATCGGAAAGCTGAATGTCGATGAGAACCCGGATATTGCAGTCCGGTATAAGGTTATGTCGATCCCGACGATGATTATTTTCCGGAATGGGGAAGTATTCAGCAAGGAAGTCGGCGCTAGTTCAAAGAAGGAAGTGGAGAAGGCGATTGGGCGGGCACTGTAAAAGCTGCGTCTTTGGAGTCCGGCGTGGGGCGGGGTAAAAAAGGTTGCGTCTTTGAGTCCCGGCGTGCGCAGCTCGAAAAAGCTGGCGCTTTTCCTCGCTGTCGGGCATTCGCCCTATAAAGAAAAAAAGAGATAACGGATGCTGCTTATGTGCAAGCACAAAGCGTCATCCGCCATCTCTTTTTTTCTTTGCACGCCTCATTGCTAACGCACAAAGTGCCTGCCCCACAGCTCTCGGTCTGCGAAACAAGCACTTGATAGTGCGCCTTCAGGGACTCGAACCCTGGACAAATAGATTAAGAGTCTACT
>OGEK01000429.1_pt1 | contig 45816 bp, 34 predicted proteins | sample 1570641 | NCBI WGS metagenome assembly OGEK01 (sample SAMEA2582136, study PRJEB24529) | metagenome | biome: Human gut stool | place: China | collected 2011
ACTTCCGAAAACTGAATTAGATTCCATGAGTAAAAGAAAACTTACCACCAAATTTAAAGAACCATTTTTCGTAGGAGAAGTATGTTTTATAAAGACAATATTTCTCCTACGGATACTTAAAGCATCACACATTTCCCGGAAATTGGTCAAATCATTTCTCCGGATACAAGATAATCAGGCTACTTGTTTATACAAGCTATCTCAATGGCCTGCTCTTTATATTTCTTAGTAGTATTGACCAACGAACTGCCTACATAAAACAAAAACACCAGACTGACAATGGTCATCAATGTTCCTATCATGGCGAAACGACTTTTTTGCTGTAATTCTTCTCTACTCATAGGGGGATACTCTTTTAATTTGGGTATGACAAAGATAGCGGCAAGAATTTACGTTCTTTTTACAGGCTTGTGACAACGTTGTTTAATCTCTCAACTTCTTCACCCAACCGGGAATAATGATAGCACCTATCAGCAAATACATATAATAAGTAATAATCCGCCAAACGAAAGCAACGACCAAAGCCATCCCTGCCACATCAAAAAAATCGGCATAATATTCACGAAACATATATTCGCTTACTCCGCTTCCACCGGGAGTAGGGCTGATAGTCATCACTACCCATAGAATCAGCTGACGCACAAAAGCCAACAGTTGGCTGCCCGAAGTGGTAAAGGCTATCAGCAAAGCATTGACTACCAGATAACGTGAAGTCCAAGCCAAGCAAGTAATCCCAAAAGCTTTCAACCAAAAGGTAAAAGACTTCTGACTCATCTCTCTGGAACTTAATACCAGATTATCCGTAAGTGTTTCGATGGCCTTGTGCCAACGGCGAAGCAGTGGCAAGCGGAAAATAGTGAGCAACAAACGTTTTACCCATTCCGGACGGCGGAACAATGCAAGATATAACAGGAAAGTCCAAATCGTAACGACCCCATAGACCAGAAAAAACAGTACCTCTATTCCCGAAGATAGAATCGCCACATTACCAAACAGATCATCGAATGAAAATAGAAGTAAAGCAAACGGACAGGCCAATACAAGAAATAGCTCGTCCAGAAACAGGCAGGAGATAGTCAAAGCTGTACTGCGTCCGGCATTAATGCCTTCTTTATTCAAAAATAACACGATCAGGCTACTCCCTCCCACTGCAGAAGGAGTCACTGCCGATGTAAATTCACAAAGCATATTTACCCGGAATGCCTGACGCCAAGTTAATTCCCGGTCAGTAATAAAGCGGAAACGCCACATCAGCCCACCGTCTCGTCCAAACATAAAAAGTACGGCAAGTAGCAATCCGCCTACCAAACGCCAAGAGAAACGAATGCCACTGAAAAGTTCCGGATTGAACTCCCGGTAGAACAACCACCCCACCACCGACAGCCCTATCAGGACGGGAAGCAGGATATAGCCGGTTTTAAAGGTTTTAATAGAATCTGACATAATGGAGGAAGAGAGTTTCAATGATAATCTTATTTATTTCCGTTTCGCTTTATCAACCGGTTATAACGATCGTACACTTCACCGGCCACGTCTTCCCATGACCGGGCAATGGTTCGTGATGCCTCCTCTCCCACCTGCTTTATTATAGCAGTACTGCATAATATTTCACGTATGCGATTGGAATAAGCCTCTGTGCTATTGGGACTCAGAAAACCATTTACCGAATCGGAGATTATTTCCGAAGCGGTAGAATCCCTGATCAATACCGAAGGCGTGCCCAATGCAGCCGCTTCACGTATCACCAGCGGAGCGTTATCGTACAAAGAAGGAAACAGAAACAGATCGGCAGCAACATAATAGCGTTTCAAGATCTCGCGTTCCACAATACTACCTACAAAAGACACTTTGGAAGCCAATCCCAGTTCCACCACCTTTTGTTTCAATTCATGGCTTGCATAGCCTGAACCGACAAAGTACATCCGAAAAGGTACATCAGACAAACGGACAAGCGAATCGAGCAAAAAACCGAGATTTTTCTCCCAAATATGTTGACCGACAAAAAGAAACATAAACTCCCCGGAACGGATACCTAAAGTCCTCCGAGCCTCCTGCCGGACAGATTGGAGAGAAGGCATACCTGCAAAATCATTTCCGTTATCCACCACTTCTATCCTGCCCTTATACCCATACTCCCGCAACGTCTCTTCGACAGCTGCCTGGGGAATCCACACTTCATCCGCAGCTTCGTAAAAACGAATCACCTTTCTTATCAGATAGTTCACCAACAGACGGGAAGGAATAGCCCTCTCAAAATCCGCCCGGTACTTGGAGTGAAACGTAGCTATAATCGGAACATGCTGTTCTCTGGCAATCTGCATGGCCAGTGCTCCCGAAGAAAAGGGGCAATGGGCATGTACCAGCTCAAATGAAAGCCGGCTGATACGCTCGTGAAAAGGCCAATCGATGCGCGGAAAACCCAGTCTGTAAGGCTTTCTCATAGGAATGGGAACAGATGAATAGCGGTAAACCGGATATTCTTCCGCATCTCTCGCATCAGGTGACTTAGGAGTCACCACACAAACATTCCCCGCCTTCCTATGCAGCCAGTAGGCATAGTTCTGTGTAGTAAGTGATACCCCATCCATGATCGGAGGGAAACAATCATTAAAAAGACCTATCATTGTATTCCATTATCTGTTTGCAAAGAAACAGCTTACGTATTACAATTGTTTGACGGAAGTATGACGAGAGTGTTCTTCTTCAGGAGATAACGGGTTCCCACCTCCTCTGATCCGTCCGTCTTCTAAATTCCTTGCTTACAGCCTTCTTCCTTTATTCTGTACGATACTGTCAGTTTTTTCCTTATTTTTGCCCGAAAAGTGAAGATAAGCCGCACTTTGGCATAAAAAATGAACGAGTTCATTTTATTCTGCCCTCAGTTTGCTTATCTTTGTCACAAAAATAATTTATCAAGGTCATTGCTATGAAGTTCAAATCAACCTTTATGACTGCATGTCTGGGGATCGGTCTTTGCACCTCCTGCACTCCCGAAACTCCGACAGCACCCCAAGACTACACTCAGTACGTAAACACCTTTATCGGAGCAGCCGACAACGGTCACACCTTCCCGGGTGCTTGCCTGCCTTTCGGGCTGATCCAGGCAAGTCCGGAAACCAACGCCATCGGATGGCAATATTGCTCCGGATACAATTATCAGGATTCGCTGATCTGGGGATTCTCACAGACTCACCTCAACGGCACCGGTTGCATGGATCTGGGTGATCTACTGGTAATGCCTGTCACCGGACAGAGAGTTCGGGACGACTATAAAAGCGGATTTTCTAAAAAGACAGAAAGCGCTACTCCGGGCTACTATACCGTAGAACTCGATAAATATAAGGTAAAAGCAGAACTGACCGCTACGGATCATGTAGCCCTGCATCGTTACACTTATCAGAATGCCGACTCGGCTTCATTGCTACTTGACTTGCAACACGGATTGGTATGGAATCCCCAACAATACAAATCGCATGTCAAAGCCTGTGAAATCAACTGGGAAGATGCTCAAACACTGACCGGACACGTACGTAGCAGTGTATGGGTAAACCAAGATTTGTATTTTGTCATGAAATTCAATAAACCGGTGACCGACTCCATCTATCTGCCGATGGAAGAGACGGAAAAAGGAAAACGCCTGATCATGAGCTTCGACATGAAACCGGACGAACAGTTGCTGATGAAAGTCGCTATCTCCACAGTCGGTGTAGACGGTGCCCATAAGAATATGGAGAAAGAATTGGCTGACTGGGACTTCGACGGGACAAGACAAAAAGCAAAAGACAGCTGGAACAGTTACCTGAGCCGCATCGAGGTAACAGGTACTCCGGATGAATTGGAGAATTTCTATACCAGTTTCTACCATGCACTGATACAACCTAATAATATTGCTGACGTGGACGGAAGATACCGCAATGCCAAAGATTCGATAGTAAAATCCTCATCAGGCGTTTATTACTCTACTTTTTCAATTTGGGATACCTACCGAGCCGCCCATCCTTTCTATACACTGGCCGTACCCGAACGAGTAGACGGCTTTATCAATTCGATGATCGAACAAAATCAGGCACAAGGCTATTTACCCGTCTGGACCTTATGGGGTAAAGAAACGAATACGATGATCGGTAACCACTCGGTTTCGGTTATTGCCGAAGCCTACAAAAAAGGCTTCCGTGGCTTTGATGCCGAGAAAGCATTCGATGCCATCAAACAGACACTGACCGTTTCACATCCGAAATCGGACTGGGAAACTTACATGAAATACGGCTACTACCCGACAGACAAAGTAGATGCCGAATCGGTTTCACGTACCCTCGAATCGGTTTACGATGATTATGCCGCAGCTACCATGGCCGGGTTAATGGGTAAAAAAGAAGATGCGGAATACTTCGGGAAACGTTCGGAATTCTACAAGAACCTATTCGATAAAGAAACACAGTTTATGCGCCCACGTTATGCCGACGGACGTTGGAAGACTCCTTTCAACCCCAGTGATCTGGCACATGCAGAAAGCCGTGGGGGCGATTATACAGAAGGAAATGCCTGGCAATATACCTGGCATGTCCAGCACGATGTACCGGGATTGATCGAACTGTTTGGCGGTAAAGAAGCTTTCCTCAACAAACTGGATTCATTGTTTACTATCGAACTGAAAGGAAGCGGACTGGCCGACGTAACCGGACTGATCGGTCAATATGCTCACGGTAACGAACCAAGTCATCACGTCACTTTCTTGTACGCACTGGCCGGAAAGCCGGAACGCACTCAGGAGCTAATCCGTGAAATCTTCGATACCCAATACAAAAACAAACCTGACGGGCTCTGCGGCAATGACGACTGCGGACAGATGTCGGCTTGGTATATGTTCAATGCCATGGGATTCTATCCGGTCGATCCGGTGAGCGGACATTATGTGTTCGGTGCTCCGCAGATGCCGAAAATTGTTCTCCATCTGCCGGATGGTAAAACGTTTACGGTCATTGCCGAAAATTTATCGAAAGAACATAAATATATCGACAGTATCACACTGAATGGTGAACCCTATACTAAAAACTACATTTCACATGAAGATATCGTGAAGGGAGGTACACTGGTGTACAAAATGAAATAACCAATTATAAACTCAAAACTACAATGGACAAAAAGTTACTGATGATGGCGCTGTTGATGACAACAGGACTTGCCACACATGCACAGGAGAAGCTGACCCGCTATCAGGTGAGGAACGCCATTACGGTGCGTACTCCGATCATGAACGATAGCATCAACCCGAAAGGAGAAAAACACACAGCCAAAGCATTGCTACAAACACCGGTAGTACTCGACCTTGCCAATGCACCGACTCAAATGACAGCTGCCGATACAGCCGGTCTGGTCACCTTCGCGAAAGCTGATAAAGACAATCTGCTTTACCTGATCAAAACCCAACTGCGTGCCGAACGCTTTATGAAAGGTAAACTGAAAGTGACCTCTCCGGTCAGATGGGAGCTTTTCATTAATGGTGAATCGAAGATGGTAAAGGATGCTGCGGAAGACAGCATCTCTAAAGCAGCAACCAAAGAGGTCGCTTTACGTCTCGAACCCGAAATGGATTATGAAATAGCTATCAAACTGCTTTCGACTCCGGACGACAAAACCGTACCTTCACTGAAATGCGAACTGGTAAAAGATGACAAATTCAAAGAAGTGGCATGCAGCACCGATCCTGAACAGAAACATCGTTTCTCACTCGATAACACAGTATACGGTAACCGTGCCATAGCTGTTTCCGTATCACCGGACGGAAAATATCTGCTAACCCGTTATTGGGATAACCATTCGCTGAAACGTTCGCGCACTTATTGTGAACTGACCGAACTGAAAACAGGAAAAGTGCTGCTTACTAATCTGAGAGATGGTATGCGATGGATGCCGAAAAGTAATAAACTGTATTATACAGTAGTGGCTCCGGAAGGAAATGACGTTATCACTCTCGATCCTGTCACACTGAAAGAAGAAGTTCTTTTGCGAGGTATCCCCGAGCAGGGATTCAGTTGGTCGCCCAACGAGGACTTCCTGATATACTATCCCCGTGAAGAAGGTGTAAAAGATGAAGGTCCGTTGAAACGTATTGTCAGCCCGGCAGACCGTATCCCCAATACACGCGGACGCAGCTTCCTGGCCAGATATGACATCGCCAGCGGAACATCAGAACGGCTCACTTACGGTAATCACAGCACTTATATGCAGGACATTTCACCGGATGGTAAATATCTGCTTTACAGCAGTTCAAAGGAGAATATCACGCAACGTCCTTTCTCTTTGAGCTCTTTGTTCCAGGTAAATCTTGAAACATTGGCCGTCGACACACTGTTCTTCGAAGACCGATTCCTCGGAGGAGCCAGCTACTCACCGGACGGTAAGCAATTACTATTGACGGCAAGCCCGGAAGCTTTTGACGGTATCGGTAAGAATTGCGGTAACCACCCTATCGCCAATGACTTCGACTCTCAGGCATTTATCATGGATCTGGCTACCCGTAAAATCGATCCGATCACCAAAGAATTCAATCCGTCTGTCAACTTCCTGCAATGGAACAAAGGTGACGGTTGCATCTACTTCAGTACCAATGATGAAGATTGCCGGAATATCTATCGCTATTCACCCAAAGATCGTAAGTTTGAAAAGCTGAACCTGGAGACTGATGTCACCAGTGCATTTGCCATGTCGGAAAACAATCCGTCGTTGGCTGCTTATATCGGACAGGGATGCTACAATGCAGGAGTTGCTTATGTATACGACCTGAAAAAGAAAACCTCTCGACTGATAGCCGACCCGATGAAACCGACTCTGGAGAAAATTGAACTGGGCGAAATGAAACCCTGGAACTTCACAGCTTCAGACGGAACAGAGATTAAAGGTATGATGTGTTTGCCGCCTTCATTCGACCCGAACAAGAAATATCCTCTGATTGTGTACTATTACGGAGGAACGACTCCCACAGAACGGGGTATCAGTAATCCATACTGCGCACAGTTGTTTGCTTCACGCGACTACGTGGTATATGTTATCCAGCCGAGCGGAACAATCGGATTCGGACAGGAGTTTTCAGCACGCCATGTCAATGCCTGGGGCAAACGTACTGCGGACGACATCATTGAAGGTACCAAACAGTTCTGCAAGGAACACCCGTTCGTGAATGATAAAAAAATCGGTTGTCTCGGTGCATCTTACGGTGGATTCATGACACAATACCTCCAGACTCAGACGGATATTTTCGCCGCCGCAGTTTCACATGCCGGTATCAGCAATGTGACCAGTTATTGGGGTGAAGGCTATTGGGGATACGGTTATAATGCCATAGCGGCAGCCGACAGTTACCCTTGGAACAATCCGGAACTGTTCACCAAACAAGGTTCGCTCTTCAACGCCGATAAAATAAACACCCCGCTTCTGTTGTTGCACGGCACCGTAGATACCAACGTACCTATCGGTGAAAGCATCCAGCTATTCAATGCTCTGAAAATATTGGGTAAAACAGTAGAGTTCATCACTGTAGATGGAGAAAACCACTTTATTGCCGACTATCCGAAACGCGTGCAATGGCATAACAGTATTATGGCATGGTTTGCCCGCTGGTTGCAGGATAGTCCTCAGTGGTGGGAAGATATGTATCCGGAACGTCATTTATAAAACACATTCCACTGAAAAAGACAGGGAGAGCACTGATTTATTACGAAGATAATCTGAAAACAGTTAAAACTCTGTGATCTTTATGGCGGTGGAATCCGATGAAAACAGCAATCATCAATCCAATCAGTATTGGCGTTGAAAAGACTTATAAAAAAGAACGGGGCCTTTGGTTTTAAACCAAGGTCCCGTTCCTTTTATCTCCTTACCTTTTTTACACTAACAGTCCCCGGTTTTAAAAAGGTAAGGGCATTTTCCTTATTTTGTTAAAGCGCCAATCAGTTCTTCAGCAGTAACCAATTGCTGTTCACCGCTTTCCATGTTTTTCAGCATAGCTTTTCCCTCATTCATTTCATTCTCACCTACAATAGCAACGAAAGGAATGTTCTTAACATTTGCATAACTCATCTGTTTCTTCATTTTCGCAGCGTCGGGGAATATCTCGGCACGAATACCGGCTGCGCGGGCCTTAGACAGAATACCCATAGAAAAAGCAGCTTCTTTCTCACCGAAGTTAATAAACAGAAGCTGAGTTCCATTAACGGCCTCCTTCGGATACAGTTCCAACTGGTTGAGCACATCGAAAATACGGTCGGCACCAAACGAAATACCTACGCCCGATACTCCTGCCATACCGAATACACCAGTCAGGTTATCGTAACGACCTCCACCAGTGATACTGCCAATCTGCACATCAAGCGCCTTCACCTCAAAAATAGCACCTGTATAGTAATTCAATCCACGTGCCAATGTCAAGTCAAGCTCTATTTCGTTTTTCAGTCCCATCGTTTGAAGGGTATTCAAAATAAACTCACTCTCTTCCACTCCCTTCAAACCTGTTTCGCTATCGGAAAGTACAGTCTTCAGTGTAGCCAACTTCTCAGCATTGGTTCCACTCAGAAGAATGATAGGTTGCAGTTTGGCAATAGCCTCTTCACTGATACCCTTCTCGGCCAGCTCTTTATTGACATTGTCCAAACCAATTTTATCCAGTTTATCGATTGCTACTGTAATATCTACTATTTTATCCGCCTCTCCTATGATTTCGGCAATACCGGTCAGAATCTTACGATTATTGATTTTAATGCAAACGCGGATACCGAAACGGGTAAACACCGTATCAACAATCTGCATCAATTCGACTTCGTTCAGCAATGAATCACTGCCTACGACATCAGCATCACATTGGTAAAACTCACGGTAACGTCCTTTCTGAGGACGGTCGGCACGCCATACGGGCTGAATCTGATAACGTTTGAAAGGGAAAGTTATTTCGTCACGGTGCATCACTACATAACGGGCGAAAGGCACTGTGAGGTCATAACGCAAACCTTTTTCACAGAATTTACTTGCCAGCTTAGCCGCATTGCGACTCAACAGCTCTTCGTCAGTAATGCCTGAAAAATAATCACCGGAATTCTGAATCTTAAAAAGTAGTTTGTCACCTTCTTCACCATATTTCCCCATCAGGGTAGAAAGCATCTCCATGGAAGGAGTTTCTATCTGCTGGAAACCATACAGATGATAAACGTCACGAATGGTATTGAATATGTAGTTACGCTTCGCCATCTCTACGGGCGAAAAATCACGTGTTCCTTTAGGTATACCTGGTTTTGCTGCCATTGTTCTAACTGTTTTATTGAATTGAGTTGCAAAGTTATATGAAATAATTGATTATTGAAACAGAAAGAACAGACTTTCTGCGAATCAGCAAGAAACCTGTCTATATACAGTCAATCCGATAAAGCCTGACAACATTCTAACGACATCGGCTGTACTGAGATAAGCAAGACGATCCCCGTACAACAGGCAAGAGTCTGTATACATCTGCATGTTTGACGTCCTCTACATCGGACAAGAAACAATGGCGGGTGATCAACAAACTCTAAAACCGGACACTACTCTTGTCCGATCTTGTACAGATTGTTCATTTCCGAACAGTTCTTTCTCGAATCATTTCACTAATTTACAATGATTTACGAAACTGGCATGCAATTCGCTATTCCGAACCTAGATAAAATTAATATCAAACAAAAAGCATATGAAAACAATCACTTTGATCATTACTCTGTTATGTCTCAGCCTATCGGGCATAGCACAAAACAACGCAAAAAAAGAATTTGAAAAGAAGTATGGTGCACTTGTTAAAGAAATAATGAACGTACGCGAGCAAAAGGATTACAAGAAAGCCGAAAAGCTAAATTGGGAAATACTGAAACTATATGACGCACTGCCTCAAACACTTCAGGAAAGAGCCCGGCAGATAGCAGGTTTGACTTACTATGATCTCGCCTGTTATCAGTCGCTTCAAGGAAAGAAAAAGGCGGCTTTGAACAACCTCGAAAAAGCATTTGCCAACGGATGGAGCAACTACAACCATGCCAAAAGCGACAGCGACCTCGACAACCTGCGAAAAGAGAAAAGATATCTGGAGGTATTGAGCAAAATGCGTCTGGACAGCGACTATTTATATATCCTTCAACAAGCCAACGGATACAACAGAACCGAAACTAAACCGGTATGCCATAATGAATCGTTAACCGATACCCTTCCTCGTTTCACCTACATGAATCCTAATGATAGTAACCTGGTATACCTCCGGAAACATTTCAACCTGGATAGTATCGCCGGAAGCGGAGACGAGATCTCTAAAATCAAAAACCTTCTCTACTGGGTTCACAACATAGTTCCGCATGATGGCAATTCACGCAATCCGGAAGAACAGAACACCATAGCCATGGTGGAGCTTTGCCAGAAAGAGAAACGGGGAGTAAATTGCCGGATGATGGCACAGATGCTGAACGAGTGTTATCTAGCGATGGGTTTCAAATCACGTTACATTACCTGCATGCCTAAAGTAATGATTAACGACTGCCACGTCATCAATGCAGTCTACTCCAATACCCTCGACAAATGGTTATGGATGGATCCTACATTCAATGCCTATGTGACGGACGAAAAAGGAAATCTGCTGGGCATCGGGGAAGTTCGCGAACGTCTCCGCAAGAACGAACCTATCGTACTAAACGAAGATGCCAACTGGAATAACAAGAATAAACAGACCAAAGAGTATTATCTGGATTACTATATGGCTAAAAACCTGTATTATGTGACCTGTCCCCTACGGAGCGAATACAACGCAGAAACCAATTATCCGGGTAAGAAATGGTCAATGCATATATCATTAGTCCCCGAAGGATACAGCACTAATGGAAAGTCCGGCGCCACTCCATACGACTCACATAATGACTTATATTTCTGGCAATCACCTTATCAGGAATAAGTCTGAAAGATTAAACTATATTATCCCCAAACATCATAGACAACACCAATTCTAAACGTTATTTGTAGAATCCATGATGTTTGGGGCAACCTTTAAACGACTTACTTCACATGATATGTAAAAATAACCGGATTGTCTCCCTCCTTTATCTGCTCTAGCAAACTGGACATTTTTTCATTAATATCTTCTTCAGCAGACAATTTCTTTTGCTCGCATAGTACTTCAGATGAATAAATGAAGAAAATCCGACTTTGTTTTCCCTCTACCGACATATAATTGGGCAAAGGCAACTGATAATCCGTATTGATAATTACCTGATAATTGTTCACTGTACTAGTGGCTTTTGAAAGCAAACACATGCCAGGTTGGTTGGTTCTAAACAACAAATAGGAAGGAGTATCACATAAATCAGTCATAGTATATACATATTTTCCTTGATAACAGAACTGATTCAAATCATTACATTGGAACTGACGCTGCTTATCACTCTCCGGAAAAGCCTTATCTTTCCAATCTATCATATAAAGTGGTTCAATCGATTCTCCCGTTATCCGATATATATGATTGTCAAACTTACGGGCAAATAACACTGAGGCAGTATTCGTAATTTGGTAATTACCAGAAGAACAAAACGGTGCTGTTTCGTATAAAGGTTCTAATAAAGAAGTTTGTTTACCCGTTTCCTTATTAATCACTATCAGAGAATAATCTGATACCACTCCATTAGCATAAGTATCATTCCGCAAATAGATAAATCCTTTATCCACGGCAAAAGATTGATACATATCGTCTAATGGATAAGAAGACAGGTATGTACCCTCCAAATCATAGTAAAGAATTTGCGAAGGATAGGTTAAAAGCAACAATTTATTTTCTGCTTCATCAATAGCGATATCGAACAGGTCAACATACTCTCCCTTCCCATTCCCCACAGCATGTATCGTAAATAAATGTTTCCCGGAAAGAGTATAACAAAGCACCTGCTTCATCCGCTTATCCAGAATAAAATATCGTCCGTTAGATTCATAGACTCTATCAATGCTATTTATTAAAGCTTCTTCATTTGTTTCGGGCATAAAAAGAGATAAGCTATCTAAGAAAAACGTATCAGCTATCATAGAAGAACCGACTTCAAAAGAAACCGGCTGCACCCGAGACTCTGTAGCAACTTGACTACAGGCCCCCGACAATAAAGAAATGCAAAATATAAAAAGGGCTGTTCTAATTTTCATACTTCTCAATCTACCGGAACCCAACTTTCGGTTATACCTGATGTACAGTTTATCACTCCAACTCCAAAACAGGATGTTTCTGTTACCACGCGATATGCAAAAACGTTTTGTCCTCTCAGGGTTATAAGATAAGGACCATATTGATTGGTATTTGATTTTTTACTATATACCCGATCTCCACCATCGGCATTTACAAAGATATATATAAAAAGAGACTATCAACATTTAGAACATAAAAAACACTTCCCTATACACAATAAAAGAGGCTCCGTAGATTTTTCTACGGAGCCTCTTTTATTGTGTATAGATGAAAGATCACTCTCTACGTCCCATAAATATCATAATGTAGTAAATCAGTGTAGCCAACGAACCAAGGGCAGCAACTACATAAGTATAAGCGGCTGAACGAAGGGCATCTTCTGCCTGTCTATGATTATATGAATTCGTTATACCTGAAGCACTCAGCCATACCAATGCACGCTTACTTGCATCGATCTCCACCGGAAGGGTGATAAAACTGAATAACGTAGTCATAGCAAACAAGATAATGCCGGCAAACAACAACTGAGGGAAAGGCTCTAACAGCAAAATACCGGCAAGCAACAACCATGTCATCCACTGAGAAGCGAACGAAACGACCGGTACCAGCTTGCTACGCAGTGTCAAGGGTGCATAAGCCCGCGCATGCTGCACCGCATGTCCACACTCGTGAGCAGCCACGGCAGCGGCCATGATACTGTTACTGTCATATACTCCTTCACTCAGGTTCACTGTCTTATTGGCAGGATTATAATGATCGGTCAACTGTCCGGGAGTATGAGTCACCTGAACATCGTATATTCCGTTATCTTGTAACATTTTAATAGCTACGTCGCGTCCTGTCATTCCATTTCCTGTCGGTATCTTGGAGTATTTTTTGAACTTGTTCTGCAGATTCATCTGCACCAGCCAGCTAACGAGAGCAATGCCAATAAAAATAATCCATTGAAATCCTATTACCATATTCTTTCTTATTTAATTGTTATATATGTGTTATCATACAAATAGCTTGCCAAAAATAAACAAAAGCGACGTACAGGGAGTTTACCGTACATCGCTTTTATGAAGAATTAGCTAAAAATTAGTCAATTGTAAGTTCTACCACGTAGTCTACATCCGTTGGAACTTTAGCAAGTTCCAGTACAATTCCTTCCTTATTCTTTGTGAAACGTACCGGTGTTTTGTCAGCAAAGACCACCGCCTTTTTCACTTTCTTATCGACAATAGGCAAGAAGAGTGCCTTATCCTGTAAATTAAGAATGTGTACATAAAGTTTATTGCCTTTTTGAGTCGTTACTCCCCAATCATGCGGAGCAACCAGACCGCCTCTGGTTCCATAAATAGTTTCACCATATTTCGACATCCACTCTCCCACTTCCTTCAAGCGCTGAACGGCCACTTCCGGAAGTTCACCATCAGGTTGCGGACCGATGTTCATCAACAGATTTGCATCTTTACCGGCAGCTTTCACCAGATAGTGAATCAAAGTTTTAGTCGATTTATAATTCTGATCTGTAATCTTGTATCCCCACATACCATTCATAGTCTCACATGTTTCAAGAGGCAGATGGCTGACGCTTTGTCCCGAAAGTCCTGCAGTATTCTCCCCCGGCAAATCACGCTCAAAGATTTGAATATCTTCTCCGGCAAAAGGTGTCTGATGGTGGTTGTTACCTACCAGGCAAGCCGGCTGCAAACGATGAATAAGTGCATATTGCTCGGGAAGTTCCCAATCGAAATCGGGATTGATGTCCTGATCCCACCAACCGTCAAACCAGATAGCGCCGATCGGACCATAATTAGTCAGCAGCTCTGTCAGCTGATTATTCATAAACTGATAATAGCTCTTCCAATCTCCTTTCGGATTGGGACGTCCGGTTCTACGTCCGGTTCTTCCCTGAGGAGCATCTTCACGATACCAGTCTATATGTGAATAATAGAAGTGAAGTTTGATGCCATGTTTGGCACATGCATCGGCCAGCTCCTTCACCACATCACGTTTGAAAGGAGTCGCTTTTACAATGTTATAATCAGAGTACTTGGTATCGAACATCGAGAATCCCTCGTGATGACGAGTAGTGAAGCAAATATATTTAGCTCCGGAAGCCTTGATGGCTGCTACCCATTTGTCTGCATCAAACTTCGAAGGATAGAATCCCCCGGCCAGTTTGGCATACTCTTTATAATTCAGGTTATTGTTTGTCATCGTCCACTCTCCGGTAGCGAGCATGGCATAGAGTCCCCAATGAAGGAAGATTCCAAACTTATTGTCCTGAAATTCACTCCGGGCTTTCAGGTTAGCCTCTGTCGGTTGATACTTTTGCTGTGCTGTCAGGGAAGCTGTCATTCCCACTAATAGCAAAAACGTAATAAAATGTTTCTTCATAAGTATTATAAATAAAAAGGCCTCACTTCGGGCCTCTCCGGAAAGAGAGGGAGGAAGAAAGGCCTCATTTTAAATCAATGCTTTTTATAAAGTCTGCTTTTCCTTCTCCACAAAAAAGGGAGAAAGGTGAGGCTTTCTTATTCTTCTGTATATCTAATGATAGTTTGTTCGCGGTCAGGGCCTACCGACACAATCTTGATCTGTACGCCCAACTGTTCTTCAAGGAACGAAAGATAAGCATTGAATTCTTCAGGGAATTCATCTTCACTCTGCATTTTTGTCATATCAGTCTGCCATCCCGGAAGTTCCACATAGATCGGCTCTACCTCATCGGTTATGTCGTAAGGGAAGTAATCGATCTCTTCACCATTCATCTTGTAAGCAACACAAGCTTTGATCGTTTCGAACGTATCGAGTACGTCGCTCTTCATCATGATCAGCTTAGTGACACCGTTAACCATAATAGAATACTTCAGTGCAACCAGATCCACCCATCCGCAGCGGCGTTTACGTCCGGTTACCGAACCAAACTCGTGGCCAAGTGTACAAATCTGATCCCCTGTCTTATCGAACAACTCTGTCGGGAACGGCCCCGAACCTACACGTGTGCAATAAGCTTTAAAGATACCATATACATCACCGATCTTATTCGGAGCAACCCCCAAACCTGTGCATGCACCTGCACAAACTGTGTTCGAAGAAGTTACGAACGGATAAGAGCCAAAATCAATATCCAGCATAGTACCCTGAGCACCTTCGCAAAGAATGGATTTGCCGTTATCGAGCAAACCGTTTATTTCATGTTCACTATCCACCAACTGGAATTGTTTCAGGTATTCGATTCCTTCGAACCAGGCTTTTTCAAGTTCTGTCAAATCATATTCATAGTTCAAACCTTTCAGGATCTGTTCGTGGCGAGCTTTTGCCGCAGCATATTTCTGTTCAAAGTTATGCAGGATATCACCTACACGAACGCCATTACGGCTCACTTTATCCGTATAAGTCGGACCGATACCTTTTCCGGTAGTTCCTACCTTAGCATCGCCTTTGGCAGCTTCATAAGCCGCATCCAGAATACGGTGTGTAGGCAAAATGAGGTGCGCTTTCTTCGAAATATGCAGTCTCTCCTTGAGGTTATGTCCCGATGCCTCCAGCGCTTCTGCCTCAGCTTTGAACAAAGCCGGATCGAGCACAACACCGTTACCGATGATATTTACCTTGTCCCCCTGGAAGATACCTGAAGGAATGGAACGAAGCACATATTTCTGTCCTTCGAATTCAAGTGTATGACCGGCATTCGGGCCACCCTGGAAACGTGCAACCACATCGTATTTCGGAGTTAAGACGTCGACAACTTTTCCTTTACCTTCGTCGCCCCATTGTAATCCTAATAGAACATCTACTTTCATTTTTCTTTTTTATTGTTGTTATTTACTCTTTTTCTCTTATTTGCCCTGTCGCATTTACTACATATACCATATATATATAAGGAGTAATGCGAAAGTTGGAATTTACTTAATTTGGTGTTTTCAATCGCGTTCTGCAAAGCCTCGTTCTGAAACTCGGTGACCTTGCCGCATTGTGTACATATCTGGTGATGATGCGTCTCGCGATTATATGATTTTTCGTATTGGGAGGAAGTACCGAACTGATGTTTGATAACCAGCCGGGCATTGATAAGTAAGATGATGGTGTTATAAAGCGTAGCTCTGCTCACCCTGAAATTCTCCTGATTCATCATCTGTGAATACAGCATATCGATATCGAAATGCCCGTCAATGGAGTATATGGTGTCCAGTATCGCATAACGTTCAGGAGTCTTGCGATGTCCGTTCGCATTTAGATATTCTGTGAATATCTGCCGTACCGTATCTTTCACATTTTGAGTTTCCATATCGGCGCCGTTTTAGCGCCAACAAAGTTAATTGTTTTTTGCGGAAAGCAAAAATATATCTGTAAATTTGCAGCCAACCACTAAAAAAATGTTTTATGACAAGAGTCCCCTTTACACAAAACTATCGCTGGCACTTGCCTCTCCTCCTTCTCGTTTTCTGCTGTTCTTTCTTCATTAACAATGGAGCTATCTTTGCAGATATCATGGAGTCGAGAAATATCATCACTGCACGTGAGATGGTATACGATCATAATTGGCTGGTGCCAACCATGAATGGAGAATTAAGATTGGAAAAGCCTCCTCTCCCCACCTGGATTGCTGCCATAACCGAAATGATTTCGCCAGACAACCTTCCTTTACAACGCGCCATGGCCGGATTTGCCGCTGTCATGTTAGTACTCTTTTTTTATAAATTCGCCACCAAGCTAACCGGCAACCGAACCTATGCCCTGGTATCTTCACTCGTCTTATGTACTTCGTATAACATTATTCTGATGGGACGTACGGCTACCTGGGATATCTACTGCCATGCGTTCATGATGGGAGCCATTTATTATCTTTATCTTGCTTTAAGGCAGAATCCATGCAAGTGGACTTATTTTATCGGTGCAGGTATTTTTATGGGATTATCTTTTCTCGGCAAGGGTCCCGTATCTTTCTATGCCCTGCTTCTCCCGTTCGTATGTGCCTACATCTTATATTACCGCAAAGAGACTCAAATGAAAGGAAAGTGGATTGCACTCGCTGTCATGATTCTCATCGGCATCGTACTCAGCACTTGGTGGTATGCCTATATTTATATCTATCATCAAGAGATGGCTTCCTACGTGTTCCACAAAGAGTCTTCTTCCTGGAGTAATCACAACGTACGTTCCTGGTATTATTACTGGCAATTCTTTTTGGAGACGGGTGTATGGTCACTGCTGACACTGACCACTCTTTTAGTACCCTTCTGGAAGAAGCGAGTAGAATCATCCAAAGAATATTTGTTCTGTCTGAGCTGGATGTTACTGATCCTTTTCTTTCTGTCCCTGCTTCCGGAAAAGAAAACACGCTATCTACTCCCGATATTGTTGCCCGCAGCCCTGACAATGGGACATCTATTTGTATATTGGATTCGGCAGGCAAAACAAAAAATGCCACAACTTAAGGATAGGGTACTCTACCGCATCAATGCTTACTTGATTGTAGTAGCCGCATTGGCCCTACCTATAGCGCTTTATCTATTCATGTACCGGGAAGGACGGATGGGAACGGGAATGTTCGTATGGTTGGTCGTATTGTTCCTGACAGTAGCAGTATGGCTATTCCGATCTGCTTTCAAACTTCAGCCCTTTTCCTTCCTGATGGGAATCGTGGCGTTATTTGCTGTTGCCGAACTATTTGTGATGCCTTATATAGGAAGTTTTGTGAGCAACTCGGATCCCAAAAGTATCAGTGCTACCCGAGAGAATCCGGAACTACAACCTTTACCGTTTTACCACAGTAAAGACGAAGTGTTGCGCATCGAACTGGTATACGAAGCACATAAAAAGATCGAGGACATGGATTTAACCAATAAAGAGGAGATCATAAAAGCGCTGCCGTTCGTCCTTATCTCACAAAAGCCGGCGGAACAGCTGATTCCGGATTCTATCCGAAAGGACCTGAACCTCCGTTTTATTGATTGTTATGATAACAACCGCTGGGCAAAAGGACATAAAAGATATGACAGCGTATTTATCAGCAATGTGACAATTGTAGAACCGATAAAGGAACAATAGACAGAAGACAGTATATAAAAACGATGAATGGTGAACAATAAAGGGTATATTCGTAATCAATACCACCCGTTTATTGTTCACCATCCGTCATTTATAATCAATCGTTTATCTCGTCTTTCACCATCGCATACAGCATCTGTTCCGCCTCTTTTTCAGAGTTCTCCATGCCTTCTACCAGACGGCAAACTTGAAAAGCATGTTCCTCACTATGCTGCATATACTTACGGATGGCAAGCATTGCCGCATTGCGAACATGATAACTCCCTGACTGTACGGCACAAATCGCCTGATCGAGTAACTCACCGGCAGGACGCTGGGCCATATCTCCCTTTTTCATCAGCAACCGGGCTATGGTAAGATAGCCACACACTTGTGTATATTCCGCCTCATCCGCAATCCATTGGAAAGTTTTCGCCGGAGCATAAGGCAAATTCTGAAACAGATTCATACATGTCAGTTCAGCTATCTCGATATTCCGAATATCCTCTACCCAAATATCGGCTATCTCGGGAAAGAAAGTATCTATCGGCTGTAATAAGCCTGCCAGAATCTTACATTCACGGATATTCTCTTTCCACAAGGCTTGTGCCAGATCATGACTCTTCTCGTAAGCGGCAGCAATGCTTTTGATACGGGGCAATTCAACACCAAAGTTCAGTTTATAGTCCAGCCCCTTTTCACGCATGCTTTGAGACACGACTCCGTTCATAGAGAGGCGGAGCTGTGTTTTTATATCTTTCAGTTGTTCTTTTACGTCCATAAGTTAATCATTTATAGAAGGCAGCGGCGAATAGTCCCTGCTATAACGCAGCATCTGCTCGGCATAGCCTTCATCATAGGTTACTTGTACATCTACTATATTTCCCTGCTCGTCAATGACCGCATCGTATCTCGGATTCACAAATCCCTTATAAGGTGCCAGGTTCAATTTTTTATAACGAGTCAATACTTCGGAATGAAGTTCCGGGTCTACTTTCACGGCATAGTTCTCCACCAATGAGCGGGCTGCGTCAAAGTCTCCGGTAGACTTGATACGTTGTATCTCGGCCAGCAGTTCGCCGAACAGATGACGAAGCTTCTGATAATCGTTTACTACGACATAAGTCTTTCCATCTTTCTGTACCATTTCCACCACTTTATCAGCCTTTCCTTTCTCAAATACCCAACGGGCAATAAGCTGACGATTACGCATATGCGCCTCTTCAACACTGTTGCCCGGCTCGATACGCACCAACTGGGTCATGAGTCCATTCATCAGATAAGTATAATATTCGGCCTTATAAGCATCTTCACTCGGCACCAGTCCCAACTCCAGCAGTTTGGGATCAGCTACATAATAAAGACCGAACAGATCGGCACGTGCCTCTTCTATTGTAGAGCCATAGGCTTTCAATGCATCCGGATCGACTCCCGGAAGCAACTTTCCGGAACCGTGTCCCAGGCATTCGTGCAGGTCGGTATGCAGTTCACCCGTCAGATCGGCATATTTATCAATCAGCTGCTTTTCTGTGTCACTGTACACAAACTCCTCGTTGAACCCGTTTCCGTGGGCCGCCTTATTATAAGCATCGGTAATATTCCCGATAGTCACCGACTTGGAACCGTGATGACTGCGAATCCAGTTAGAATTGGGCAAGTTGATGCCAATGGCAGTCGAGGGATATAAATCTCCTCCCAAGATAGCGGCAGTGATTACTTTGGCAGTTACTCCTTTCACCTTTTCCTTTTTAAACTGTTTGTCCACAGGTGAGTGATCTTCGAACCATTGGGCATTACTGCTTATCAGTTCTGTCCGACGGGTGGCCTCCAGATCTTTAAAATTCACAATCGACTCCCAACTGGCTTTCATGCCAAGCGGATCACCATAACTTTCGGTAAATCCGTTTGTGAAGTCAACACGGGAATTCAGATCCTTCACCCAAAGAATGGCATATTCGTCAAACGTCTTCAGATCACCGGTCTCATAATATTCAATCAACTTGCCGATAGCCGCTTTCTGAGCATCGTCTTCGGCCACTCCTTCAGCTTTCTTCAGCCAATACACAATCTTCTCGATAGCCTGAGTATAGAGTCCCCCTACTTTCCAGACCTTCTCTATTATTTTTCCGTCTTCTTTCACCAAACGGCTGTTCAGCCCGTAAGAGACAGGAGTTTCGTCTTTAGGATTCTTCAACGCATTATAAAAAGCCTCAGCCTCCTGCTGAGTCACCCCGTCATAGTAATTGCTGGCCGAAGTCAGCACCAAGTCTTCACCATCGGCCTGATTCACACGTTTCGGCATTACCTTCGGATCGAAGATCACGGGAGACAGTTCTTCAAAAAGTTGTTCTACCGTCTGCCCTTGAGCCAAAGGGAGCTTCGAAGTGTCAACACTAAGCAATGCCTGCTTCAGAAACTCCGGTGTAAAGCCCGGAACAAACTTCTCCGAGCCATAATGGTGATGAATACCGTTCGAGAACCACACACGCTTCAGATAGGTGGTCAGATTCATAAAGTCCAGGCTGTTTCTGTCACCCGCATAATCCGTATAGATCGTCTCAAGCATCCTCCGGATGGTAAGATTGTATTTTCCGTTCTGATCGAACAGGATATCCCTTCCTTCGAGCGCAGCTTGAGTCAGATAGTATACCAGCTCTTTTTGTTTGAGAGTTAAATTCTCAAATCCGGGTACGCGATAGCGTAATATCTGTAAGTCTGCAAATTGTTCCACTGTATATTTAAAATTATCTGCCTCAGCAGTGTTTGTTTTTTTGGCGCCGCCGCAAGCAGTCAACAAGATTACGGTTGCAGCCATTGAAATTAAATGTTTCTTCATACTTTAGACATTATGGTTATAAAACAAAAAAGGAAATATCTCAAAGACATAGCCTGAGATAATTCCTTTTTATTCCGTTTCAAGAAATGCAATTATTTCTTTTTTTCTGCGTGTTTTTTACGATATCCGTTGGGTGTTTCACCTACGTTTTTATAAAATGCAGCGTAAAAAGACTGACGGTTAGCGAAACCAACCATCGCACTGATTTCCTCTACATTCTTGTCGGCATATCTTTTATCCGTCAACAAGTGCAAAGCATCTTTTACTCTGTACTCGTTCAGCAGGCAAGAATAGTTCATACCAAAGCGAGAATTAACTACAGCTGAAAGATAACGGGTATTGGTTTTCAGTTCCTTAGCCAAATCCTTAGCTGAATAGTCCGGGTCTCTGTACTTCTTCTGTACAACAATGATGTTCAGGATTCTGTCGTACAATTCATCTGCCAATTCGGGTCTGATCAAAGACCGGTAAGCAGCTTTCTTTTCTTTTTTCTCCCTTAAATTGTAAGGGCGTTTTTTAGGAGTTTCTTCCTGGGTTTTGTTTTCTAAATCACTCATTGAATTAACTGGTTAGGGTTTGTTTTTAAATATCACTATTAATTTGTAACTTTAGATGTCACAAATTTCATACATTATTTTGATATACACAACTTTTTCGTATATATTTTTGATATAAAAACAATCAAAATCGTCGAAAAGTAGGTAAAAAGGGCCGTTAATAAGAATATTTAACTTTTAATAACCCGAAAATAAAGCGTACCTTTGCCTGAAAGATGAACGAAAAATATCAAATGATACAGACCCTCAAAACTTATTTCGGTTATGATAGCTTCCGTCCTTTGCAGGAAGAGATCATCCACAACCTGATAAGTAAAAAAGACTCACTGGTATTGATGCCTACGGGGGGAGGCAAATCAATCTGCTATCAGCTTCCGGCTCTGCTTATGGAAGGCACAGCCATTGTTATTTCGCCCCTTATTTCACTGATGAAGGATCAGGTAGAGACTCTACGTGCCAACGGAATACCAGCAGGTGCACTAAACAGCAGCAATGACGAAACCGAAAATGCCAACTTACGCAGAGCCTGCATCTCAGGACAACTTAAGCTCCTCTACATCTCGCCCGAGAAATTACTATCTGAAGCCGACTATCTGCTGAGAGACATGACCCTCTCACTGTTTGCAGTGGACGAGGCCCACTGTATTTCACAATGGGGGCACGACTTCCGCCCGGAATATGCCCGGATGGGATTCTTACGCAACCAGTTCCCCAATGTGCCTATGATCGCCCTGACTGCTACGGCAGATAAAATTACCAGGGAGGATATCGTCCGCCAGTTGCAATTGAGACAACCGCAAATATTTATTTCATCGTTCGACCGCCCCAACCTGAGCCTGTCTGTAAAAAGAGGCTATCAACCCAAGGAGAAAAGTAAAGCGATTATAGATTTCATTACCCGTCACAGGGGGGAAAGCGGAATCGTCTACTGCATGAGCCGTAGTAAGACCGAAACAGTGGCACAGATGCTGCAAAAGCACGGCATCCGTTGCGGTGTGTATCATGCCGGATTGTCCGCCCGGCAACGCGACGAGACACAGGACGACTTCATCAACGACCGGATAGAGGTGGTATGTGCCACTATCGCTTTCGGAATGGGTATCGACAAATCAAATGTGCGCTGGGTGATACATTATAACCTACCTAAAAGCATCGAAAGCTTTTATCAGGAAATCGGCCGTGCCGGACGCGACGGCATGCCAAGCGACACTATCCTGTTCTACTCATTGGGTGACTTGATTCTGCTGACAAAGTTTGCAACGGAGAGTAACCAACAGAATATCAATCTGGAAAAATTAAACCGGATGCAACAATATGCCGAATCCGACATCTGCCGGCGGCGTATCCTCTTAAGTTATTTCGGCGAAACGACTACGGAAGATTGCGGCAACTGTGATGTATGCCGAAATCCACCCGAGCGGTTCGACGGCACCATCATCGTCCAGAAAGCCTTAAGTGCCATTGCCCGCACCAACCAGCAGGTAAGCATCACTCTCCTGATAGACATTCTGAGGGGAAACCCAACGGCTGAAATCACAGAAAAAGCATATACGGAACTGAAAACGTTCGGAGCCGGAAGAGACATCCCCGCACGTGACTGGCAGGATTATCTGTTGCAAATGCTGCAAATGGGTTACTTCGAGATAGCCTACAACGAAAACAATCACCTGAAAATAACAGGGAGCGGCAGTGACGTTCTTTTCGGCCGTGAAAGGGCAATGCTGGTTATCATCCGCAGAGAAGAGCCTGCAACTGCCAAAAGAAGAAAAAAGAGTGCAGCCACCCCCACACAAGCATGGGCAGAAGAAAGCAGAAGCAAAGAAGAAGATCTGTTCGAAGCATTGCGCGCATTACGCAAACAGTTGGCCGATCAGGAGGCACTCCCGGCTTACATCGTATTGTCAGATAAAGTATTGCATCTGCTCTGTCTGTCACGTCCCACGACAGTCGAAGCCTTCGGTAACATCAACGGAATTGGTGAATATAAAAAGAAAAAGTACGGAAAAGATTTTGTTGCCCTGATCCGTCAGTTCGTATAGCAAAAACGGAAACTCCAGCAGAATTTTGTCAATAGCATTTTTATGTTTTATTAACCGAATAGAGGAGCTGCCAATTACAATAGGAGATATTCCCGTAACATATATTGTAATATAGCAGAACAAAGCTTCATCTTTATCGGAAGATAGCGTCTGTCCGGGTCGAAGCAACCGTCTGTTCGGGTTGGAAAGCCAGACTTTCATCCGCCCCAAACCCGACTTTTCCCCACGTACACCGGCTTTCCGGGCCGATGAAAAGAATGAGTACGAAAAAAGGGAGAAGCTGCCAGCTTCCCCCTTTTACTGTATTTTAATCTGAATATAGTTTATGATTACGCAGACAAAGATACGACAATCAATAACAAAAGTCAAGTTTTAGGACTCTTATTTTTCCGGATTATTTGCATTGTTGCATCTGTTCGTGAACATCGGCAGGAGGTACTCCCAGCGAAATAGCTTTCTCGAAGTCCGCTTTTGCCAGCGATTTCTTTTTCTGATCGAGATAAATGTCACCCCGCAACAGATAGGCATCGATCGAGTCGGGCGCCAAGCGAATGGCCTCGTCCAGATCGACCAATGCAAGATCATCATGTTTCATATCCCGCTCCACATCGGCACGAGCCACATACAAAACCGCATCTTCGGGAAACTCCACCAGTAATTGGTTCAGGATATCCAGAGCTTCACGGAACTTGTTTTCTTTCTGTTCCAGAGTCGCCAATCCGAGACGTCCGTTATAGTTCTTCGGATCGATTTCGAGCAAACGCTGATAATCCAAACGGGCACCTTTATAATCCCGTCGCAACATATAAATATACGCCCTCATCAACAGCGCCTCCGTATTCTTCTTATCTACATCCATCACTTGGCAATAGTCCACATAAGCCTTGTCCTGCATACCCTGTTCCAGATAAATGGCAGCACGATTCAACAAAATAGGTACGGCAAGCGGAGCAATGTTGAGTGCATAAGTATACGACTCGACAGCATCATTATAACGTCCCAACTTGCGTTGTACCAAGCCGAGATTGGAGAACAGCAGAGCATTATGGGCGTTCTTCGGCTCCAGTTTCAAAGCTTGTTTCAGGAGGTCTTCAGCTTGTACCAGACTGTCTTTTCCGACACACTCCACAGCCTTTTCAGAAAGTTCCTGATAGGTTTGGGCAGAAAGGGAAACAGACAAGAGGCAGGAAAAAAGAAGAAAGAGGAACTTCCTCCTCACCCCTTCTCTTTCTCGAAAGGGAATCATGATAGTTTTTCGATTCATAAATAGTATATTAAAAGCGAATATTATAAAATATCAGACAATTGCAGATATTCTTTTCAGTCCAACGGATAAGCGTCAAATGCGAATAGCTCGGTGGTAAGATAGCGTTCCCCGGTATCCGGCAACAGAGTCACAATCATTTTTCCTTTAAATTCCGGACGTCCGGCCAGTTGACGGGCTGCATAAACAGCTGCGCCGGAAGAAATTCCCGCCAACAATCCTTCTGTCGAGGCCAATTCTCGTCCGCCACGAATCGCTTCATCATCGGGCACAGGCATGACTTCGTCCACAACCGAAGCATCGTAAATGCCGGGCACGAAATTCGCTCCGATCCCCTGTATACGGTGTGAAGCTGCTTTCCCGCCTTCGAGTACCGGAGAGGATGCGGGCTCTACAGCTACTATATATACATTCGGATTATGTTTTTTTAATGCACGGGCCACCCCGCAAACAGTACCTCCGGTTCCTACTCCCGCCACGAATACAGCCACTTCTCCGTCCGTATCCTGCCAGATTTCTTCACCGGTAGACCGAGCATGGACTTCGGTATTCGCAGGATTCTCAAACTGTTGCAGAATGACCGAACCTGGAATCGACTTTTTCAGTTCCTCTGCCTTGGCAATGGAACCGGCCATTCCCTTCTGTCCGTTAGTCAAAACAATCTGGGCTCCCAATGCCTTCAACAGATTACGGCGTTCCAGGCTCATGGTTTCGGGCATGGTCAGTATAAGGCGATACCCTTTGATAGTAGCCACCATCGCCAGTCCCACACCGGTATTGCCACTGGTAGGCTCGATGATAGTGGCACCGGGTTGCAGCACTCCTCTCTCTTCGGCATCCTCAATCATCGAAAGTGCCACGCGGTCCTTTACGCTTCCGGCAGGGTTAAACGACTCCAGTTTAGCAACTATATTCTCTTGAAGGCCGTATTTACGACTATAACCGGACAACTCCATCAATGGAGTATGGCCTATCAGTTCGGTAAGTTTCTTTGCGATTTTTGCCATATATCTCTCTGTTTTACCACAGTTAATGCGCAAAGATAAAGAAAAGAATCGTACCTTTGCGACCGTTCAATCTTTTTAAGTATAGAGTTTATGAAGAGAAGACTTATCCAATTCGTTACGACTTATTTTCTTTTTGTCCTCATATTCGTCCTCCAGAAACCAATTTTCATGGGTTACTACCATACCTTATATAATAAGGTGTCATGGACTGATTATTTCTCTGTAATGGGACACGGGCTTCCGTTAGATTTTTCACTTGCCGGATATCTGACTGCCATTCCCGGACTATTGCTGATCGCATCGGTCTGGATACAGCCAGCGGTTATCCGCCAGATACGCCGGGGATATTTCATGATAATCGCCATTCTGCTTTCCTGCATCTTTATCGGTGACCTGGGACTGTATGAATACTGGGGATTCCGCTTGGATGCCACTCCGCTGTTCTACCTCTTCTCCTCGCCCAAAGATGCTTTGGCCAGTGTCAGCATTTGGGTCGTGATGGCAGGACTGGCCGCAATGGCTGTCTATGCGGCTTTACTTTACCTGATATTCTACCGGGTACTGATTTATCAAAAACAACCGGTAAAAATACCTTTTCACCGGTTGAGTGTATCCGGAGTATTGCTACTTGCCACCGCCCTCCTGTTCATCCCGATACGGGGAGGTTTCACTGTGTCGACCATGAACCTGAGCAAAGCCTACTTCAGCAGTAATCAGCGGTTGAACCATGCGGCTATCAATCCTTGTTTCAGCCTGATGGAGTCATTGTCACGCCAGGACAATTTCGACAAGCAATATCGATTCATGCCAGCCGAAGAGGCAGACAAACTCTTTGCCGAACTCAAAGACCAGCCGGTTGCCCCCACTGACAGCATCCCACAACTCTTCACGACCGAACGCCCGAACGTGATATTAATCATACTCGAAAGCTTTTCGTCCAAACTGATGGAAACCCTCGGAGGAGAGTCCAATGTGGCAATCAACATGGATCAGTTCGGACGTGAAGGGGTATTGTTCACTCATTTCTTTGCCAACAGCTTCCGCACCGACCGTGGACTGGCAGCCATCATCAGTGGTTATCCGGCACAACCGACTACCAGTATTATGAAGTATCCAAAGAAAACGCAACACTTGCCTTCGATCCCCGGCAGCCTGAAGAAAGCAGGATACGACCTGCAATACTATTACGGAGGTGACGCCGATTTTACCAACATGCGCTCTTACCTGATCCAGGCAGGAATAGACAACATCGTTTCGGATAAAGATTTCCCGCTTTCCGAACGTCTCAGCAAATGGGGAGCGCATGACCATGTGGTGTTCAACCGTCTGCTGGACGACTTGAAACAGCATACACCCCAAAAACCCTTTATGAAGATATTGCAGACTTCAAGCAGTCATGAACCGTTCGAAGTCCCGTTCCGACGATTGGAAAATCCCAGACTAAACGCTTTTGCCTATGCAGACAGTTGTGCCGGCGACTTTGTACGTCAGTTCAAAGAGACTCCCTTATGGAAAAATACGGTAATCGTATTGGTTCCCGATCATCTGGGAGCCTATCCGCAGGACATAGACAACCTGACCGTAGACCGCTATCGGATTCCGCTGATTTTCATAGGAGGTGCCGTAAAAGAGCCCAGACAGATAGGTACTTACGGCTCGCAGATTGACATTGCCGCCACACTGTTGGGACAACTCGGATTACCGCACGAAGAGTTTATCTTTAGTAAAAACATGCTTAATCCGAACTCACCTCACTTCGGATTCTTCACCTTTCCAAATGCTTTCGGAATGATGACACCGGAGAATGAGGTCGTATTCAACTGCGAATCGAACTCCATCGTCTCAGATGAAGGAACACATAAAGGAGAGAATTTACCCAAAGCCAAAGCATACCTGCAAAAGTTGTATGACGACTTGGCTAAACGATAACCACCCTCTTAACCCCAAAATGATATGACTAACGACATGATCCAGTTACTGGTCAACACAGACCAGAATCTACTGCTATACCTCAACGGATTTCACAATGCCTTTGGTGATTATTTCATGAGTACTTTCACCGGAAAATGGATTTGGGTACCGATGTATGCCAGTATCCTGTATGTTCTGCTAAAGAACTTCAATTGGAAAATAACACTATGCTGCCTGACTGCCATCGCACTCACCATCCTCTTTGCCGATCAAGTTTGTGCCAGCCTGATACGCCCTGCCGTAGAACGCCTGCGACCGTCCAATCCGGCAAATCCCATCTCCGACCTCGTCCACATTGTAAACAACTACCGGGGCGGACGTTACGGCTTTCCATCCTGCCATGCCTCCAATTCTTTCGGACTGGCATTCTTTCTGGTCTTCCTGTTCCGCAAACGATGGCTGAGCCTTTTCATTCTTTTATGGGCCACGCTGAATTGCTATACGCGCATTTACCTGGGAGTGCATTATCCGGGCGACCTCATAGTAGGTGCCATCATAGGATGCTGCGGAGCAGCATTCATGTGTTATTTACTGAAGAAAACAGCAAGGGGCGCTTCTTTTGGAAAAGTGAAACATACGGAAATCACGATCTACTTAGGGCTACTTACAACAATAGGAATTCTGGTTTACGCTTCAATCATGGCATAATGAACCCACTTCGTCTCCCATTGTCGGAATTAAAGCACTTACCCTATTTCCGGTAACTTGTATATACGGCATAGAGTAACCGACCAGGTTCTTATCCTCCGGACAATATCTAAAAGGGAGATGCCGAAGGAGGAGCTATCTGGCTGTAATCTCGTCCCAATAGAAACTACACATTGGTACGACTGATTCAGAATATCGCAAGTGATGTCCTGAGACAACTCTACCGGACTATGAAGTGAAACCTAATCGGTTATAAAAAGCCGACGGCAACGTATTTCTTCTTTATGAAGAATGATACGTTCCGTCGGCTTATTATCTTTATTATCAACGGTGAGTTTAGTTACAAGTCATATCTTCGGTGTACAGATTGTCATTCATACGCCGGGTCCTGTTTCAATACACCGCCCGCTTTATCTATTTCGGACTGTGGAATCGGGAAAAATTCAAATGCAGGTTTATACACCTTGATGTATCCCGGATAAGCAGGATCTTCTACCCCGTTCACCCGTTTATCCATCAACTTCCATCGTTTCAACTGGAAGTAACGCAGCCCTTCAAAACAAGTTTCAATACGCCATTCGTTCCGGATACGTTCACGAAGATCGTCTTGTGAGATACCGGCTTCGATGGCCGGTTGTCCCGAACGTGTCCTTACTTCATTAATAGCATTCAAGGCTGTTGTGGTAGCTCCGTGTGCTTCGTTTTCGGCTTCGGCTATCATCAACAATACATGAGCGTAACGCAGTACAACGATATCTGCATCCGAAACAGTACTGTATCCGGGTGTCACATCCGTAGGTTGGACATATTTGAGAGCGCTGAAACCGGTAGGTCCTTTATTATTTGATTCGTTCACCTGAACCTCTTCGTCTTTAAACCCGTCATCGACAAAATTGGCCATCATAGAATGGTTGACAGACTCGTACAGACGACGGTCTCTGTTCATAAACATTTTAGCACGTTCCGCTTTCTTCAGGGCATCGTCATTACCATATAAAATACTTTCGTCAGGACGTACCGTCAAAGGAGATTCTCCCCATGGCTTTCCATCCGTACATTCAAATGCGTCCACCATATTGCGGGTGGGGTCCAGAACCGCCCAGGCGCCATAATACAAATCCATAGAATGAGTCAGGTTCGGACGCAGGAAGCGAACGGAAAACATGATCTCTGGTGATGCCAATTGCTTTTCGGAGATAAAATTGTCACGCACACGCACAGCCAAACTATAACCTTTGATACTCTGCAACAGAGTCAGTACTTCTTCCATCTTGGAAGAAATAGCCTTTCCATTGCTATCGTAAGCATCGAATAGCAGGATTCTCGCTTTCAGAGCCTTGACAGCCGAAACAGTGAACCGACCGGAAGTTTGTGAATCGGAATACAACTTATCGGGCAATTCACTGATGGCTTCGTCATAGTCGGTCATTACACGATTCAACACTTCTGCGCGGGTAGCCTTAGGTTGATACATCGTATTCAGATCGAGAGACTGAGTCACTACAGGCACCTCTTTATAACACTGATACAACCATGAATAAAAATAGCCGCGCAATGCTTTACACTGTGCAAGCATAAACTTTTTTTCATCCGCACTGATATCCGATCCGGTATACTGATCGAGTTGTTCCATCAAGATATGTACACGGGCAATGCCTTTATAGCAATTGCCGTAAATATCGGTAACGAATCCACCTTGATTGGGAGTAAGATCTCCCTGGGCAATCGTCTTGGCCCAACCATACGTACCTTCGCTATGTTGTACGATCGCATTATCCGTCAATCCGTCCAGACAAGGCATAATCTGAGAAAATACGCCGGAGTACATGACCGAATAAGTTCCGGCCAAAGCCGATTCAAAGTCACTCTTTTTCTGCCAGAATACGCTTTGCGAAGGGCTTGACGGAGGATCTTTCTGAAGAAAGTCTTCACACGAGGTGGCACCGAAAAGTAATGTGGCAGCTAACAATATATGAATATTCTTTTTCATTGCATGTCCTAATTAAAATTCAACATTTAAACCAAACGAATAGATTCTGTTTTGTGGATAGATGGCATCTCTTCCATCCCCGTTACGTTCAGGGTCGAGTCCTTTGTACGGAGTCAGAGTCAACAGATTATCACCGGAGAAGTAGATACGCACTTTAGAGATATTCGCCTTTTCGGTCCATACCCGAGGCAGCGTATAGCCCAAAGTCAGATTCTTCAGGCGGAAGAAAGAGGCATCCTTCAAGTAATAGCTGTTGGGACGTGTGTTCTTGCCTCCACCCATATCCTGCCAATAGAGTTTAGGATGTTTAGCACCATAAGGATTCTCTTCTGTCCACATGTGTTTAATGTAGTCCTTGTTGGGAGATGATCCTTGCATAAAGGGCTGTACTCCCCAGTCAGTAGTATAATATTTTTTATCAGCTACCCCTTGACCGATCAGCGACAGGTCAAAACCTTTCCATGTCGCACTGGCATTGATACCATATTCGAAACCCGGAAAACGTCCTGAGAAAGTACGGCGGTCATAGTTATCAATCACTCCGTCCGGTTTTCCATCAGGTCCACTGATATCTTTGTACTTCAGATCACCCGGCTGTGTGTTATCATTAAATTGCTTTGGTGATGCATTGATCTCAGCCTGATCTGCAAATACACCGATACACTCCAACATATAATACTCATCATAAGGTAATCCCTCACGTTTGATGCTGTAACTTCCGATTTCTTCTGCACCAAATTCAGTCAGCTTGTTGCGCGAACGGTCAAAATAACCCCCTGCATTGTAGCGGAATCCCCTGAATGTACCTCCCTTCACCATATTGGCATAGTTTAAGGCAACCTCTATACCTTTATTCTCCACCGAACCATTATTCACCGTCGGAGCAGAAAGTCCGAGTAAACTCGACACTTGTGAAGAACGCAATATGTCATCAGTAGTCTTTTTATACCAATCGAAAGTTACGCTCAAGCCATCGAACACCTGCAGGTCGAAACCGATATCGGTAATAGTAGTGGTCTCCCACTTAATGTTACGGTTGGCATAAGCTGTCTGCTGATATCCGATAATAACACCATCCGAAGTTTTGGTAAACGGATAGTCATCCACACCCGAAATCATAGCTTGATAGGGATAAAGTCCGATATTCTGGTTACCCAACTGTCCCCATGAACCTCTCAACTTGAAATTGTTCAGCCAATTAAGATTCAAATTTTTAATAAACTCTTCTTCTGTGGCACGCCAAGCGACTGAGAATGATGGAAATACTCCCCAACGATTTTCATCGGAGATGCGTGAAGTTCCGTCGTATCTCATATTGGCTTCAAACAGATAACGCTCTTTAAAATCGTAGTTAAAACGTCCGAACAAGGACTGAATAGCCCACTCTTCTTCACCTCCACTGTTACTCCAATCGGCTGTCCCTCCGGCATTGAGTACCGGCAAGTCAAATGCAAAGTCTTTACGATAGGCATTGAGCGTTTCATATTTCTCCGACTCTTGATTGTAACCTACCATCAAAGAGAAATTATGTGCATTATCCACTAACGACAAATCATATTTCAGATAACTATAAAGGTTGGTATAGAAACGGCGGCCATCGCCTACACTTAATCCCAATCCGCCTTTATCGAGTTCGGACGATCTCTCGCCGGTATGGTAATCGTAAGTATAAGTCGTGCTTCCTCGCCAGTCTTTACTTTTGTTAGACTGAAGGCGGGCAGCTCCTTTAGTATACCACGTCAAGCCTTTAGCCAGATTGATCTCTAACCACAGCTGAGCATTTATATCAAAATTATTATCACGCTTCATGGCGTTATCTCCGATAATGGCAGGCATGTTTTTGTTATGACTTTCGAAGGAATAAGCGGAACTTGTCCAGCGGCGAATACCTGTTCCGTCATCCGGTAACCAAGGCATATAGGTCGGTGCCTGCGAAAGCGTAGAGAGGAAAGCATCATTCTGTCCCTGGCGAGGCTGCTCTGTCTCACCATACATCAAGTTGGCATAAGTTCCCACCTTTATAAAATTAGTAATACGCGCAGTAAGGTCGATTGTTGCATTGTATTTTCTATATTTAAATCCACGCATAGTACCCGGCTGATCGACAAAATTCAAAGCTACATTGTAGGTAGTCTTCTCCGTGCTACCGGCCATCGAGAGATTATGTGTCTGCACTACAGCTGTACGGAACATATAGTCCTGCCAGTCAAAGTTAGGATATTGGGGGTCCCCGACATTATTCCGATAAAGATTAATCTGGTCTTGAGTGTATTGTTTACCGGTTCCGGAGTTCTTCCAGGCCAGATTCGCTAGCTCCATATATTCCACAGAATTGGTGACACGATCATATAACTTGGTGGGTGTGTGCAAACCTACATTTCCATGATAACTAATGTGCACCTTATCTCCTACCGCACCTTGCTTGGTAGTTACCAGGATAACCCCGTTGGCAGCTCTCGCTCCATAAATAGCAGCCGAAGCTGCATCCTTTAACACAGAAACACTCTCGATCACGCTGGGATCAAGATTTGTCATGCTACCCGGTACACCATTGATCAGGATCAAAGGATCCGACCCGGCGGAAGAGAAAGTCCCCTGGCCACGGATACGAAAAGAGGTTCCTTCCCCACCTGGCTGTCCAAGTCCCTGATTGACACGAAGTCCCGGAATCTGCCCTTGCAGCAGGATAGCAGCATTGGCAACCGGACGTTTTGAAATATCGTCACCCGTCACAGCAGACACAGATCCGGTCAGATTGACTTTCTTTTGAGTACCGAAACCCACTACGACAACTTCATCCAACTTCTGGGCATCTTCTTTAAGAACAATGTTCATTGGTTCTCTCTGGGCTTTGATACTCTGTGTTTTATAGCCAATATAGGAAATTTCCAAAATGCTCCCTTCCGGAACATCCAAAGAGAACCGGCCGTTCAGATCTGTGATGTTTCCTAAAGTAGTTCCTTTTACCAATACGGATACACCGATAAGAGGTTCGCCAGCTTCATCAGTAACTACGCCGCTGACTTTTAGATTTTGTTGTTGCATAATGGTAACCGCATCCTGTTTGAGCCCATCGGCCACGGCAAACTGAGGAGAAATACATAATAGCAGTAGACTAGCACCTGCTATTTTGAGACAATTCATTTCACGAGTCTTGATTAAACTCGGAAACAGGTTAGTTCTTTTTGTCATACATTAAATTTTTCGGTTAAACATAAAAATAAGGAATGTTCTATCCGGAAGATTTATAAAACCCGGAATTTGTTTTTAGTCGTTTTTCTAAGTCTTCATAAGCTTTCTGATTTTGATTATTAGTATTCTGTCAATATTAGAACTTTACTGAACTATGCTGATACTCCATTCCGAAAGCAATCCATTGGGGAGTAGTCCTTTCAGAACTTGGAAAAACACAACTTTCATACAATTTGGTAAGATAAAAGCGGAAAAAGTATTGATTTCCTTCGGTACCGTACGCAATATTTATACTTGTTTGTACCCTAATTCTACCTAATAGAGATATAACATATTGATTAAACGAAACTTATACCAGTTAAACAGGAAAATAGAAGGCTGTTTAGATTTACTTCAAATGACTAATTAGCTTGAAGACATTGAGATTTATTAAAAAAAAAGATTCGTATTTTGCATTTTATTAAATCTTATTCTTATCTTTGCCGCATAACATCTGCCAAAGACTTAATAGATGTGAATTATTTGTTAGCCTTAAAAGCTCCGAAATGTACTTTCTATGCTGCGGATATAGTTCTGAAAGAACTTAATCAATTAACAACACACAAGAGGCCTCCATTCTGTACTACCTATTTTATACTAATTGACGTCCAATGCCTTATTTAATCAAGAAAATAAGTGCCCCACTACCCAACATCATTATCTGATATTAGTATATCATTATTTATTTGAAATATTATAAATGAATAAGCTACATTTAAAATTACTCTTGGAATGCCTTCCGGAAGAATTGCTTATAATAAAAAAACTGTTTTTGCCATCAATAATTTCCGGATAGCAAAAACAGTTTATCTTTTTTAAAGAGCTGGTATAGGATTATTTATTGAAATAGCCTACATACCAGTCATAGAATTTTTGAATCCCTTCTTCTATAGAAGTAGAGGGTTTATAGCCAAAGTCCTTTTCCAATCGGCCCGTATCGGCATAAGTACATACCACATCTCCCGGTTGCATACCCATCATCTGTTTAATGGCTGTCTTACCTGCTGTTTTTTCAATAACAGAAATGAAATCCATCAGCTCTACCGGTGCAGAATTACCAATATTATAAATATAGAAAGGAATGGGATCGGCAGAAGGATGAGCAATGATCTTCATCAGACCTGCAATGATATCATCGATATATGTAAAATCACGACGCATTTGCCCGTTATTGAATACTTTAATGGGGTCGCCATTTAATATTGCCTTCATAAACAGACAAGGAGCCATATCCGGACGCCCCCAAGGCCCATATACTGTAAAGAAACGCATACCGGTAGTAGGTATACTATAAAGTTTGCTATAAGCATGCGCCATCAGTTCATTCGACTTTTTTGTTGCTGCATACAAACTCACCGGAGAGTCTGCCTTATCTGTTTCAGCATAAGGCACTTTATCATTCAGTCCATAAATGCTGCTTGAACTTGCATAAACCAAATGATTTACCGGATAATGCCGACAACATTCCAACAGATTTAAGAAACCTACAATATTCGATTCAATATATGCATAAGGATTTTCAATCGAATAGCGAACACCGGCCTGAGCAGCCAAATTCACCACAATATCAAAATGTTCGTCTTTAAACAAGTTGGTCAATCCTTCACGATCTGTCAAATCCATCTTGATAAAGCGATAGGAAGGATATTTAGCACTCGGCAACAATATGTCTTTCTCAATCGATTCTTTAGCTATACCGGTATCAGCTAGACGATCATATTTCAACTGTACATCATAATAAGAGTTGATGTTATCCAACCCCACAACTTCACAACCTTGTGCTACCAATGCTTTTACCGTATAAGAGCCTATAAAACCTGCGGCTCCTGTTACTAATGCTTTCATGATTCAATTTAGTTTAGAGTACCATTACAGAAAAACGACCTATAACGTAATGTTTTTTACCATTAACAAACTCTTCCAGTTTCTTGTTCGAATGTATTTTTTTGTTCGAAATCATCAAAATGGTATTCTGATATTTATTATCCAAGACTTCTTCTTCTGTCACTTCTTTCACTCTTTCATGCAGATACACATCCATATTTTCAGAACGACGTACATTCAGGACACAATAACCGGATACGTTTTTCTCCTTAGAAAGTTCCACTGCTTTCCGGCATAACTCGGAATAACCCAACTCACCATTAATAGCCGGTACATCCCAACCTCCCACAAAGACAGCACAAAACAATCCGAGGGCAAGCACATTAATAGTCTTGTTCAACGATTTCTTCCGATAAAGAAAATACAGGGCCGTACCACCACTGACAGTCAATATTCCACCGGCTACATAAAAAAGCTTCTGTCCCAGGAATTCAGTACCCGGCATTCGTCCCAGCACAATAAGAGCCGGCAGCCCTGCCACGAATACGACGGCAGGAAGAAGCAACGTCAACGCCAACCATTGATTCCAGCGGAAATGAGATAACAAAAGTACAGCCAAATAAACAAAGAATGGAAAAGTCGGTGCCAAATAGACAGCCAGTTTACCACTGAAACAAGATAACATCAGTAACGTAGTGAGAATTATGACCATAAAGAAACGCTCCATATCAGAACGAATCAGTCGGCGACAAGCCCCGGCAATAATTATACCGACCAGAAACAGAGCCCACGGAGCTAACGAATACCAAACAGAAATAAAATAATAATAAAACGGAGCACTATGATCGAACGCATTGACAGCACGCCCCACTGTTTGACGGAATAACAAATCATGCAGATAAGTTAATCCCCCCTCTTCCCAACAAACACCACCGAACCAAATGAAACATCCGAGCAATAATACAGCGAACGTTTTCCATCCCCAATAACGTCCAAAGGTCTTCACACGTCCGGTAATCAGCAAAAAAATGAAAGTAGACACCAATGGTACCAGTATCCCCACAGGCCCTTTGGAGAAAACTGCCATAAAAATATAAAAAGGAAACAGAAACTGATTCCAGTTCTTACTGCCTTGCCCTTTCAGCATCTGATAAAAAGTACGAAGAGCAAGCACAATAAACATACACATCAACATATCCATGCGCAATACAACAGCCAACCCTAAAAAGAGTCCACAACTCATCAACATTAATTGAGCCGATAAACGGTTAGCTACAGAGACTTCACGTTCCACCCACCGGTCCATTACCAACATGATCACTAAAGCCGGAATAAAAGAGAAGAGTGAAGCAAACCACATGGCATGATTGCCTAACAGCCACTTGCCCAACATCAGAATCCAGAAATACAAAGGAGGCTTGTCAGCATACTGAATACCATGATTAGTGAACGTAAAAATATCACCATTACGCAGTGCTTCGTTAACAATACTCAAGTAACGTAACTCGTTGGAGGGAGTGTAGTCACGGAAAATCAACACCGGCAGTACAGCCAGCAATAATAAAAACGGAAGAAATTTACTTTTCATAGGCAACTGATTGCTTGGAGCTTTTACGTCCAATCATCAGATTGCGAAAATAGGCAACGAATCCGACGGATTGACCCAAAATCAACACAGGATCAAGACGGAATACACCGTATGCCACAATAACCGATGAACCGACCAGGCTGATAATCCAGAAGCCGGCAGGCAGTAAAGACTCTTTATGATGGAATGAATAAGCCCATTGATATACAAAGCGAAGAGTGAAAATAATTTGCCCCATTGAACCGAAAATCAATAGCCAAAGAGGTACCTCTTCATTGCGGAAAAAACTATCGATAAAATGTTGCGCATCATGCAACATAAAAGCTGCCGCAATTACCGGTGTAATCACTAACAAGGTTTTCAGTGCTCCGTGAAGCTTATTCCAAATACCTTTCTCGTTCAGATTCCACAAATAGATATAATAGGAAATAAACTGTCCGAAGATAATAGAAAAATCATCACGCAACCATCCATAAATACACAACAAATAAGATCCGGCAATACTCAATATCCAGAATATGGAAGGAGACACTACCTTCTTTGCCTTTTCCGATAATATCCATTGAAATATGATGCGAGCTGAAAAAAAAGCCTGCGCTAAAAAACCGATTACATAGATAAAGCCGCTCCCCTTCACAAATTTACGCTATTAAGTTATTGTCACCGATATGATAGTTAATATATCTCTTTTTCATCCAACGATAGGCAAAGCAATCAAGAAAAGGAGAAACCAGCCGGTTCCACAAATGATATTTGGATGTACCTGCTACACGAGGAAAATGGCGAACCGGGATTTGCTTGATTTTAGCATCTTGCAACAAGATCAATGCCGGAAGAAAACGATGCATACCCGTAAAGAACGGAATACGTTTGGCATAGGCTGTATGCAAAACCTTCAGAGGACAACCGGTATCCTGCACACCGTCATTGGTCATCATTCTTCTGAAACCATTGGCAATCTTCGATTGCAGATTCTTGAAAAAAGAATCTTTACGATTGGCACGGATTCCCATCACCAGCTGATAATCAGCAATATCTTTCAGCAACAGATTGAAATCTTCGGGAGTAGTCTGAAGGTCGGCATCCATATACCCTACATATACCGACTCTGTATAGTCGATACCTGCTTTCATAGCAGCACTTAATCCGGAATTTTTTGCTAAATCCATATAAAAGAAATCCTTGTTACGTGCGCATACCTCCATAATACGCTGCTTACTGTTGTCACGCGAACCGTCATTCACAAACAACACACAGGCCGTACAAATAGATTTGGGTAAAAACTCTCCCAATTTCTGTTCCAAAGAGTAGATATTGTCTTCTTCGTTGTATACAGGAACAACGATAGTCAGTTGATAATTGATCGTTTTATTCATTGCCTCATTGTAAATATCCCGCAAAAGTACAAAAAATATGAAATAAAATAGGATTATTGAAACAACAATCCAAATCTAATTTATGTTTTTATAGCACAAAAAGAAAAAAAGGAACCGGATTATAACATTCATACAGAATTAGAATATAAAAAGAATGCCGGAGAAAATCTTATCTTTCTCCGGCATTGTTATCTGTTTTATAAATCTGAAAACTAAATCATGCTTTCCGGATGTAATCAACAATCCATGCCCCTACTTCTTTCGTACCAAATTTTTCACCACCTTCCACTTGAATCTCGGGTGTACGTACATTAGCATCCAAAGAAGCATCAACTGCTTTGCGGATCAACGCACCTTCAGCTTTACAATCGAAGTATTCGAACAGCATGGCCACCGAAAGAATTTGCGCCAGCGGATTAGCGATATTCAAGCCTTTTGCTTGCGGCCACGAACCGTGAATCGGCTCGAACACCGGAGTACTCTCACCTGTAGAAGCAGACGGAAGCAACCCCATAGAGCCACTGATGACAGACCCTTCATCGGTAAGAATATCACCAAAGGTATTCTCCGTCACCATCACATCAAAAAATTTAGGCTCCTGAATCATCTTCATTGCAGCATTATCCACAAACATATAATCAGTGGTCACCTCCGGATACTGCGGCGCCATTTCTTGCGCAATCTGCCTCCATAGACGACTGGAAGCAAGCACATTAGCTTTATCTACAACAGTCAAGTGCTTACGACGCTTCATAGCATATTCGAAACCGACTTTCAAGATACGTTCTATCTCAGGACGTGTATACATATTCGTGTCGTATGCTTTGTCATTATCCTGATATTTTTCACCAAAATACATACCTCCGGTCAATTCGCGAATACACAGAAAATCGGCTCCTTCTACTAACTCTGCACGAAGAGGAGACTTGTGCACCAAACACTTAAATGTTTGGACAGGACGGATATTGGCAAATAAGCCGAGTTTTTTACGCATAGCCAGTAGCCCCTGCTCCGGACGCACCTTGGCAGTCGGGTCATTGTCAAACTTAGGATCACCTACGGCCGAAAAAAGAACTGCATCGGCATTCTTACAAACCCGGTAAGTTTCTTCCGGAAAAGGATCGCCTACTTTATCAATGGCATCCGCACCGCAAATGGCATATTCATAGTTTACTTTATGTCCAAACTTCTCACAGACGGCACTCATTACCTCCACACCTTGTACAGAGATTTCCGGCCCGATACCGTCACCGGCTAATACAGCAATTTTAAAATCCATATTATTCAATAATTAATATTCTTCTATTATATTCAGCATTTTTATGGTAGCTTTAATAGCAGCCTCTGTCTGGTCAGCATCCAACCCGCGGGTACGGAACACCTTTTCACCAAAACTCCAGGTGATAACGGTTTGCACAAAAGCATCTGTTCGCCCTCCGGGAGGGATACTTACAGCATAGTTGATCAGCATAGGGAACTTACGTCCCAAAGTCACTTTATAAATCTTACGCAGAGCACGTACAAAAGCATCATACTGTCCATCGCCGGAAGAACTTTCTTCGTAAACCTGACCGTCGATTTCGATACTCAGCGTTGCCATCGGTTTCAATCCGTGTGCTAAAGTGACAAAGTAGCTTTTCAACTTCACTTTATTACTCATGCCATCATGCTTCAGCACGTCAGAGATGATATAAGGTAAATCCTCCTGAGTAACCAACTCTTTCTTATCACCCAGTTCAATGATCCGCTCCGTAACTTTTTTCATGGACTCTTCGTCCAACTCGAGTCCCAGGCTTTCAAGATTCTTACGAATATTGGCCTTACCGGAAGTTTTCCCCAAAGCGTATTCGCGCACACGTCCGAACCGCTCGGGAAGCAAATCATTGCAATAGAGATTACTTTTATTATCTCCGTCGGCATGTACTCCGGCCACTTGCGTAAAAACATTCTCACCGACAATCGGCTTGTTGGCTGGTATCACAATACCCGAATACGATTCGACCACGCGACTTACATCATTCAGCCGACTCTCGTCTATATTGGTAATAGCGTTGAAATGATCCTTCAAAATAGCTTGTACGCTTGCTAAAGGTGCATTACCGGCTCGTTCGCCCAAACCATTGATCGTCGTATGCAGTCCTTTGACACCACTTAGCACGGCAGCAAGTACATTACTTACAGCCAGATCGTAATCATTGTGTGCATGGAAGTCAAAATGGGTATCAGGATAACGTTTCTTCATCTTCCGCATAAACTCAATCACTTGAAGCGGATTCAGTATTCCTAATGTATCGGGTAGCATGAATCGTTTAATGGTAGTCTCTTTCAATGCGTCCACAATCCGGAATACATATTCGGGAGAATCCTTCATACCGTTACTCCAGTCTTCCAGATACACGTTGACTTCAATATCGAGTTCGTTAGCATAATCTACCACGGCAAGAATGTCTTCGATATGCTTTTCCGGTGTTTTCTTTAACTGACAAGTACAATGTTTCAGCGAACCTTTACACAGCAAATTAATAACACGACATCCCGTAGCATGAATCCAATCCAGTGAAGTATGTCCGTCGACAAATCCCAGTACCTCTACTTTTTGTAGCAGATTTCTGCGGGCGGCCCAGTCACATATCATCTTTACCGCATCAAATTCTCCGTCGGACACACGTGCCGAAGCCACCTCCACACGATCTACTTTCAACTCCTCCAGCAGAAGTCGGGCAATCATTAGTTTTTCATGGGGCACAAACGATACTCCGCTGGTCTGTTCACCATCGCGGAGGGTTGTGTCCATGATTTCTATTTTGACGCCTTTTCCCATTGTTCTATTTTATCTTTATTAGTCAACAAGAAGTCTATATCGTCAAGTCCGTTCATCAGACAATGCTTCTTGTAGGCATTGATTTCAAAATGCTCACTTTTTCCGGTGGCTTTATTCGTGATAGTCTGTTCCGGCAAGTTCACTTCCACTTCCATCTTAGGATTTTTAAAGATAGAATCGAACAGTTCGGCTAAAAATTCTTCAGTTACCACAACCGGAAGAACGAAATTATTCAATTCGTTGTTTTTATGAATATCCGCAAAGAAGCTACTTACTACGACACGAAAACCGTAATCAGCGATAGCCCAGGCAGCATGTTCACGACTGGATCCTGAGCCAAAATTTTTTCCGGCTACGAGAATCTGTCCCCCATATGTGGGATCATTCAATACGAACGAGTCTATTTTATTCCCCTGTTTATCATAACGCCAGTCCCGAAATAAGTTTTCTCCAAAGCCTTCCTTCGTTGTAGCTTTCAAAAAACGTGCAGGTATAATCTGGTCCGTATCTACATTCTCCAATGGGAGAGGTACACAAGTACTTGTGAGTATATTGAATTTTGCTTTCATCTTTTTATTTACAATTTAAACATTTGCGATTTAAATAACTTCGACTTATTATGCAAACGATCTTTATTCACAAACTCCTTGGCCGGTAAATCTACGATCGCTACATTGACCATTACATCAGTTCCCTCGGGTCAGCTATCACTCCCGTTATCGCAGCGGCAGCTGCCACAAGCGGACTAGCTAATAGTGTACGCGCTCCGGGTCCCTGACGTCCTTCAAAGTTACGGTTACTGGTAGAAACCGAATACTTTCCGGCAGGAATCTTATCATCATTCATAGCCAAGCAAGCCGAACATCCCGGTTGACGAATAGCAAAACCGGCATCCTCCAGAATCTTATCCAATCCTTCTTCGCGTATCTGGGCATCAACCATCCAAGAGCCCGGCACTAGCCATGCTATCACATGTTCAGCTTTCTGATGTCCTTTCACAATAGAAGCAAATGCACGGAAATCTTCGATACGCCCATTCGTACAAGCACCCAGAAACACATAATCAATCTTCTTCCCCAACAATGCTTCCCCCGGCTGAAATCCCATATAATCCAAAGATTTCAGGAATGAAGCTTTGGTTGTTTCATTCATTCCATCCGTTGTAGGAATATGCTGCGTAATGCCCATACCCATACCCGGATTAGTTCCATAAGTAATCATCGGCTCAATATCCGCAGCATCAAAATGAACTTCTTTATCAAAAACCGCATCATCTTCACTCTTCAGAGTTTTCCAATACTGCACTGCCTGATCCCATTCTTCTCCCTGAGGTGCATTCTCACGGCCTTTGATATATTCGAAAGTCACTTCATCCGGTGCAATCATACCTCCACGGGCCCCCATCTCAATAGAAAGGTTGCAGAGCGTCAATCGACCTTCCATTGTAAGGCTACGGATCGCTTCACCCGCATATTCTACAAAATATCCGGTCGCACCACTCGTTGTCATTTTCGACATCATATAGAGAGCGATGTCTTTGGCTGTTACTCCCTTGCCCAACTTACCATCCACCGTGATGCGCATGGTCTTGGGACGTGACTGCAAAATACACTGAGAAGCAAGTACCATTTCGACCTCACTTGTACCGATACCAAAAGCAACCGCTCCCATCGCGCCGTGAGTGGAAGTATGTGAATCGCCGCAAACAATGGTCATCCCAGGTAAAGTAAGTCCTCGCTCCGGACCAACCACATGGATAATACCATTCCGCTTGTCCATCATTCCATAATGAGTCAAACCAAAATCAGCTGCATTCCTAGTCAGTGTATCCACCTGAGTCTTTGAAACAGGATCTTCAATGGGTTTATCCTGATCGTGAGTCGGCGTATTATGGTCTGGCATACAATATACTTTCTCCGGACGAAACACCTTAATCCCGCGTGCACGCAATCCGGCAAAAGCTTGAGGACTGGTTACTTCATGACAATATAATCTGTCGATATAGAGCTGTGTAGGGCCATCTTCCACTGTAGTCACTACGTGTGCATCCCATATTTTATCAAATAATGTATTCATCTTTTTATTTATTATTTTATGATTTACAAATTACGTTTGGAGTCACATCATTTAGTAAACTTGTTAATACAGTCGATATAAGCTTCTACCGATGCAGCGATAATATCCGTATTCGCACCAAATCCATAGTACATCTGATTATCATATTCAACCTGCATGTGTACCTTGCCCACATCGTCACTTCCTTTACTAATGGCCTGAATTGTAAATTCCTTCAGAGTCATATGACGGTCAATAATACGCTTCAGAGCCTTGATGGCGGCATCTACCGGACCATTACCACTGGCAGCCGCTTCAAATTTCTCTCCGGCAATATTCAATCCGAGGCTGGCAACAGAACGGACTCCTACTCCGCTGGTCACCTGAAGATATTCCAATTTGATGCGATGGTTACCACTTCTGTCTGCACCCGCCAATACCAGAATATCATCATCATGAATATCTTTCTTGCGGTCGGCAAGTTTCAGGAATTCTTCATATACTTTATCCAGTTTTTCCTGATCCAGTGTCACCCCCAGAATGGAAAGGCGATTTTTCAAGGCAGCACGTCCGCTACGGGCAGTCAACACAATAGAATTATCATCAATACCTACATCATGCGGATCAATTATTTCATAAGTCTGCACATTCTTAAGTACTCCATCCTGATGGATACCCGAAGAATGTGCAAATGCATTGCGTCCCACAATGGCCTTATTAGCCTGTACCGGCATATTCATCAGACTCGATACCATGCGGCTGGTAGGATAAATCTTCTGAGTATTGATATTCGTCTCAATATCAATCTCGTGATGGCTTTTAATAATCATTGCTATCTCTTCAAGGGCTGTATTTCCGGCACGTTCACCGATACCGTTGATGGTAACTTCTACCTGACGGGCACCGTTCAATATACCGGCCATCGTGTTGGCAGTAGCCATTCCCAAGTCATTATGACAATGGGTAGAAATAATCGCATTCTCGATACCTGCTACATGATCTACCAAATATTTAATTTTCTCTCCATACTCTGAAGGCAGACAATATCCCGTCGTATCCGGAATATTCACTACAGTAGCTCCTGCTTTAATAACTGCCTCGATCACACGGGCCAGATATTCATTATCCGTACGTCCGGCATCCTCCGCGTAGAATTCCACATCATCTACAAATCGACGGGCATATTTCACCGCTGCTACAGCACGTTCTATGATTTCCTCTCGAGTTGAGTTAAACTTATATTTGATATGCGAATCTGAAGTTCCGATTCCCGTATGAATACGCTTATGCTTAGCAAATTTCAAAGCATCCACAGCTACATCTATATCTTTTTGCACCGCACGTGTCAGCGCACAAATTGTAGGCCACGTCACAGCCTTTGAAATTTCAATCACAGAATTAAAGTCACCCGGACTGGAAATAGGAAAACCTGCTTCAATCACATCTACCCCCAAAACTTCCAAAGCCTTTGCCACCTGAATTTTTTCCACTGTATTCAATTGGCATCCTGGTACTTGTTCACCATCACGAAGGGTGGTATCGAAAATAAATAATCTGTCGCTCATATTCTTTTATTTTAATCTGATTATACACCATCAAAAAAGCCTTTCACACAAGGAAGTGAGAAAGGCTTTCGTATATTTTCATTATACACATTTACGCGCGACACTCACTTCCCCCGACCTTTGCCAGCAGAATAATAATACCACACAGTAGAATATGTACAAATGATTGATTCATGTTAATTGTCTCTTTTAATGTTTGACGATGCAAAGGTAGAGATTATTTCTTAGCCTCCAAATAATACGTTACTTTTTTATTGATAAAAATATCATTTCATAAGAATAACACCATTATAATAACAAATATATCACAACCAAAGTCTATAGATTCACCTACAAAAAATGGGAATAAAGTACTGTCAGATACCTTATTCCCATTCAATTATACGGTCGCTACTTGCTGATTATTTCTTATCGCAAGTTTTTTTTGCACAATCTTCTTTCTGAGGGCACTCTGTTTTCTGATCGCACGCAGCTTTATCTTTGCAACAAGCTTTTGTAGAATCACAAGCAACAGAATCACTTTTACAGCAAGTAGCAGCAGATTCCGCTGCTTCTACAGCTACTGAAGTCGAGTCTGCTGCAGCATCTGAATTAGCTGTTTTGTTGCCAACACATGAAACCATTGCAAAAGAAAATGCCACCATTGCAGCAGCTAAAAAGAATTTTGTCTTCATACTTAAAATATTTGCTTTAAACGTTTATAAATACTCGATTGCAAATATAAATAAAAATAAGTAATCTACCAAAAACAAGTCATCCCCTCCGGTCTTTCGACCGAAGGGGATGAACCATCTGAAAAA